>Ga0213869_10000528_pt1 | contig 31031 bp, 37 predicted proteins | sample PICome_10_FD_160083 | JGI IMG/M metagenome (GOLD analysis project Ga0213869, IMG submission 160083) | Coastal seawater microbial communities near Pivers Island, North Carolina, United States - PICO132 | ecosystem: Environmental > Aquatic > Marine > Coastal | place: USA: North Carolina...
GGCGGCAGCCGATGCGTCTACGGGTATTGGGCACTATAACACTAGCCCCGGATCGGGGATCGCGGCTCACGGGTCCAGATTAGCTGGGGACGGGTCGCGGCTCACGGTCCGGGGTTTCTTTTTTCGGCCTATATAGTGATTTATTCTCCAGAAATAAAAATAAAATATTTGGTCAAAATAGCCGTAACCGGTGTAACCGTGTAACTTTCGGCTAAAAACCCTTTATATATATAGGGTTAAGTAGACACACAAAGTCGGTTTTAAAAAAGTGCCGGAACCGGGGTTTATGTAACTTGCAGAATTGCCTCAATGGGGGGGTAAATGGTTTTTAAAAAAAAAATGATTTCAGAAATGGATTGTATATAAAGGCGGTTTATGGGTACAATCGCATACGACAGAAGGGGATACGAATGACTGCACGGTCAGACAAGATCACGTGGCGCGGTAAGAACAAACAAAAGATTGGGCAGGGCGAGGTTGGGCGTCCGGGCGTATCGGTAAACACTCCGCTGACCCGAAGGCAGGAATTGTTTGTAAAAGAGCTGGTCGCAAAGGATGGCCAGATCACACTGCGCGAGGCCGCCATTAACGCGGGGTATACGGCAGGCTCTGCACACACCCGTGCATATGAGCTGACAAATCCGGATCATAGCCCACACGTCTGCGCAGCGATCCAAGCATACCGACAAGAGCTGGACGAGAAATATGGAGTGACGTACCAGCGCCATCTGCGCGACCTGCAAAAGATCAGGGACGTGGCTTTGCAGAACGGGGCATACTCTGCTGCCGTCCAGGCCGAGTACCGACGAGGGCAGGCGCAGGGGGATATTTATGTTTCCAAATCCGAAATCCGTCATGGCAGCATCGACAGTATGTCGAAGGACGAGGTCATGAAGGCCTTAGAGGAGCTAAAACAGTCTAATGGCGAAATCACTATCGACATTACTCCCGAAAGAACGAGCGATACCGACGACGGCAGCGAACAGGGAGAGCGGGTTCTGGAGGACGATGAAAGCGGGGATGGCGACGACGAACCGGAACCTGACGGCGACCCGTCTTGAGTCGTGGGCGTTGCCGGGCGTTCCAGACGTCATGCTCTGCGATGAGCGGGGTAAGTTCCATTTTGTCGAACTAAAGGCCACAGCGGGCCGCGCAGTCGATTTACGGCCCCATCAGGTCGCGTGGCTCCACCGACATGCGAAGTTAAAGGCCAGCGTTTGGGTTTTGGTGCTGAAAGTCGCGACGAAAACCAAGCCCCAGGAAGTGCGTTTGTATCCGGGATCGAAAGCCTCCGACCTAAAACTGGAGGGCATGGCGGTTGAGCCGCTGTACCTGGGATCAGAAGAAATTGATTGGGATATGATTTTAGGGTTGATTGCTCCCATATAGTCGCGTATGACTGTTTCGTCATAACCAAGGGAGATACGACATGACGATATGTGCGAGACCGCACCTGAACGGGAACGACGCTAAGGATTTTGCTGCGACCAGCGCGCTAATTTCTAACGCTGCCGAAGAAATGGAGACCGCACTGCGATATCTGGTAGGAACCCCGTTTCACGGCAGGAACTACCAGAGCAGGCACTCGCCTAATTTAAGCCGGGCGAATGATATGGAAATTGCGCATGAAATGTTTGAGGCGGTTTCCAAAATGCGGGACCTAGCCCGCGATCTGGCCATTGCGTCGATGGAGGATCAATAATGTTCTTCCTGTTCAATTGGATTTCACGGTTGATCTATGGTGCAGAGACCATGGAGCGTGCGGAGCGAATGGTGCAGCAGAGACGCAGGCCCCGACGACGAAGATAATTTTCTAAAAAAACATGTTGACTGCCAGAACGGCCTATGCGATAAAGCGCGTAGGCCGTTTGTTTTGAACGGCCGACCAAGGGAGAATAATATCATGACTTACGTTACGAACGCATTCCAGCATGGCATCGGCAACGCTCAGGTCTCGAGCCAGTGGTTCAGCCGCCCGGACGATCAGAAGTTTCTGTCGCTGGACGATATGCTGGCGTTTAAAAAAGTCGATGCTAGTCGAATGACTAGCCGCATCGTTGACACTCACAAGATGCAAGTGCTTGGCGACGTTAACGAAGGCAGCCCGACGGCAGGCGAAATCACCATCGAATACCGTGACGACGCTAATGGTGAGCACCACAACGCCCCGACCAATTGGTCGTTCGGGCAGCTCGCGTCGCTGTCCGGCGCGCCTGCGGGATATTTGCGGGACCTGCCCGCACCGCTGGCCGCCGACTGTATCCAATGGGGTCTGCGTTATAACCGGAACCGGGAACTGGTGAAGGTTTACGGTAGCCAAACAGAAGGCGGAGAATTGCGGGCCGCAACCGGCCCCGACTATGGCCGCATATTCGATTGGGAGATATTGGAACCAATCAAGCAGTTGGTTGACGATAGCGGCGGGCGCTGGAAAGTTCCCGGCATGATGACCGGCAGCCGCGACGGCATGGCCGTTTATGACCCCGACGTGCCGGTTACGTTGGAGACCACAACGTTGTTTGCCAGCGACCGCGACGTGTTTGCCTTTTTGGTCGATGATCGCAACCCCATCGAAGTCGGCACGTTGGCGAACGGCGAACCGGACCTGATGTTCCGGGGGTTCTATGCCTGGAACAGCGAAACAGGTTCCAAGACCGCCGGGATTGCGGCCATGTATCTGCGCGGCGTTTGCATGAATCGGTGCCTGTGGGGCGTAGAAAACTTCTCAGAGATTAAGATCAGGCACACCAAGTTCGCGCCGGACCGGTTCGCGCACGAGGCCGCGCCAGCGCTGCGCAGTTTTGCGCATGGCGAAACAGCCACATTCATTGAGGGCGTCCAGGCCGCCAAGGCCGCCAAGGTCGCACATGATGACGACAGCCGCCTGTCGTTTTTAACCAAGCGCGCAGGATTGTCCGCACGCATGGCGCGGGCCGCTAACGCCCGGCACCTTGAAGAGGAAGGACGCCCGGTAGAAACAGTGTGGGATGCTGCGCAGGCGATCACCGCCATCGCCCGCGACGTTCCGCACCAGGACGACCGCATTCAAGTCGAACGCAAGGCGGGCGCGCTGCTGGATAAGGTGGCCGCCTAGGCGCTGCGCAGCGCCTCACTATACGCCCGCCCGGCCTAGCGCCCGGCGGGCGTTTTTGTTTAAGAGTTAACCAAGCCCGCCCCTGTCTCCTGGGCCGCGCTCCAAACGTACCGGGCCGCCCCTGCGCAGCGCCAGGGCGGTCCATCCCGGCCCCGCCCCGGCCCCGGTTGCCCGGCCCTATCGCATACGGCCTCACGGCCCTCCCCTGGCGGTTTATTATTTTCTTGCAAGTTATCGCATAACATTCTATAGAGTTATATAAGCGCCGCAATTCAGCCGCGCAGGGGAGTTCAAATCATGCTGAAAACTGTAGCCGTTAGCCGCTCAACAAAGACCGCCGGGTGCGCTGTAACCTATCGCGCCGGGGCCGGTGATAGGTTCGGAACCTGCCCGGCAACGTGCGCTTTAAATCCTACCGGCAAAGGCGCGGGCACCGTCGACGCTGATTATTTGGCCGCGATCCTGGACGCTGTACCGCGTCGCGGCGTCTCTTTTACTTATTCGCATTTTGACTTTGCCGAATGGGCGGGCGAATTGCGCGCCGGTCGCACTGTTATTAATTACAGCGCGGATACGTTAGCCGATGCCGATGCTGCGCACGCGGCGGGCGTTCCGGCTGTTACGGTAATGAGCCCCAAGGCATGGCAGCGCGCCAAGCCTTGGGGCGAAACTGGGCGCAATGCCGTCACTCCGGCGGGCGTTCCGGTCGTGCGCTGCCCGGCGGAAATGGGAAAGGGTTTCAGTTGTTCCGATTGCGGCAACGGCGAGCCGCTATGCTCGCGCCTAGGCCGTGATTTTGTTATAGGGTTCACGGCGCACGGTCCGGGCAAGCGAGCCGCTGCCGCTGGCTCGGATGATCCCGGCGGTTGCTATGCCGACGCTGGCAATTGCCGCATCCATTGGAATGCGACCGCCCAGGCCGGGCAGGATGAAAGCGACGCCCAGGCCGTGCGAAAGTTCGCGCGCCGGTTACCGCCTGGCACGATCCTGCGCCACCATGTGGCCGGCGATATCGGGGCCGATTGACGGCGCGCCTGTTATTCGGTAATAACATCATCAGGCCGGGGCATTCCGCCCCGGCCGTAATCAGGGAAAACTGAAATGAAATTTCAATATATACTCGACGACGGCGGGCATTTTCTTCTGTCCGCAACCGATATGTCCGATTTGCTGGACGTAATGCATGGCCGCGCGGCCACTGGTAAGGATCGCCGCGACGAGGTGCCGGTACACCGCGCGAATGATCTAGTCCGCCAGCTCGAGCGCGGGCTGGAGAACATGGAGCGGGAAATAGAGCTATCACTGAACGAGATCCGCGAGCGGCGCGCTTCTCGAGATCTCGAGAACGATTTGGCGGACGATCTAGCCGATTGGGAGCCCGCAATCGACGACTAGTCGAGGCGCTGCCGACGTTAAAACCCCGCCGGGATGATCCCCGGCGGGGTTTTTTTGTGCTCTCTGGTCAATCTCAGCCCAGGATTACCCGGCAATCGTTCACCAGATCGACGACAGAGCACCCTTTTTATCCCCTCCCGCACCATTTTGACGTCGGCAGCGCCTCGAGGTCTGCCCGGCCCGATGTTCCCCCGGCCCTACATCCGCCGGCCCGATCTGCCCGGCCCGATGTTCCCCCGGCCCTACATCCGCCGGCCCGATCTGCCCGGCCCGATGTTCCCCAGGGTCCCCCGGATATCGGGTCATTCTGCTACCATCCCATGACATGGGCGCCCGCCCACGGCGCGCGGCCCCCTGGGCCGACCAGCGGGTGCTAGGGCCATGTTTCTCACAAATATTCCCATAAAAAATGATATGGTGTACTATTATAAGGTACTAATCGCATATAAATAACTTTGGGGGCCCCTATGAAAGCACCGCGGACCGCGGCCTTAGATGAGAAAGAATTGAAGCTTCGTCTAAGGCTCGCGCAGCTTGAGCAGAATGAAGCTTGTCGAGATAATTTTTTAAGTTTTGTGAAGACGGTTTGGCCTGAGTTCATTGCTGGCCGTCATCATAAGATTATAGCGGAGAAGTTGGAGCGAGTAGCGAGCGGTGATTTAAAGCGTTTAATTATTAACATGGCCCCGCGGCACACGAAGAGTGAGTTTGCGTCATTTTTGTTTCCGGCGTGGATGATGGGCCGCAGTCCGCGAATGAAGATCATTCAGGCGACGCACACGACGGAGTTGGCTGTAAATTTTGGCCGTAAGACGAAGAATTTGATTGAGAGTGATGAGTACAAGGAGATTTTCCCGAAGGTTAAGTTAGCGTCGGACAGCAAGGCGTCTGGTCGTTGGGACACGTCATCTGGCGGGATGTATTATGCGGTTGGTGTGGGTTCGAACTTGGCGGGACGCGGTGGTGATTTAGTAATTATTGACGATCCGCATTCAGAGCAGACGGCTATGTCGAATGCTGGTTTTGAGGATGCTTGGGAGTGGTATACGGGCGGACCTCGTCAGCGTTTACAGCCGGGTGGCAGCATAGTTTTGGTTCAGACGCGTTGGTCTGAGAAGGACATGACGGGTCAATTAGTTCGTGCGATGGCGAAGGACCCTTTAGCGGACCAGTGGGAGATTGTTGAGTTACCGGCGATATTTGAGGATGGTTCTCCGTGTTGGCCGGAGTATTGGAGTTTAGAAGATTTAACCGCGGTCCGCGCATCAATACCTCCGAGCAAGTGGAATGCTCAGTATCAGCAGAATCCGACGGGTGAGGAGAATGCGATCATTCCACGGGAGTGGTGGAAGCGTTGGGATAAGGACCGGGTCCCTCAGTTAGAGTATGTCATACAGAGTTACGACACGGCTTTCAGTAAGCGTGAGACTTCGGATTACAGTGCGATAACGACGTGGGGTGTATTTTATCCGAATGAGGGTGGGAGTGGTCCCAATTTAATATTGTTAGACAGTAAGAAGGGCCGTTGGGATTTTCCGGATTTAAAAAAAGAGGCTTTAGATTTGTATAGGTTTTGGGAGCCGGACACGGTTATCATTGAGGCTAAGGCGAGTGGTTTGCCGTTGACGCAGGAGTTGCGGAACATGGGCATTCCGGTAGTAAATTTCACGCCTAGTAGGGGTAATGACAAGGTTTCGCGAGTACACAGTGTGAGTCCGTTGTTTGAGGCGGGCATGGTTTGGGTCCCTGACGAGACTTGGGCGGATGAGATGATTGAGGAGGTGGCGGCATTTCCCAATGGGGAGTATGATGATTTGGTTGATAGTATGACGCAGGCTTTAATGCGGTATCGTCAGGGTAACTTTATTCAGTTGCCGGTGGACGACTGGGAAGATGACGCAACATCTGTTAAGGTGCGTGCGTATTATTAAGGGTTTTTGTCTAATGGACCGATACCGATTACAAGACTCGGAAATTGACAAAGCGATCGAAGGGGGTGGTAGCCGTGTAGATTTAGGTGCCGGTGCTCCTCGGCCCACGGACCGTGGTTTTTCTGTAGGGATTCCGGGTTTAGCCGGTTTTGGTGTTAAACCAGAGATGTTTGCGGAGGGTTTTTTTGGGCGTGAGAGCCCGAGAGACGGTTTCACGGTTAGTCAAAGTGGCGGCGGTGGTAAGTTTGGCGCAACGGTTGTGGGTCCTGACGGCCATAGGTTCACAGCAGGTGTTCCGTTGAATTACCTCAGTGGCGAAGTTGAGTTCGGTGACGAATTACAAGCTCAAGGTGCCCCGGAAAACATAGAATTTGGCACGAACGGCATTGAGCGGGGGCCGATTGAGGGTAAATATGAGTCTCCGGGAGGTTTCAGTGCAAGCGGCTCTTATGATCCCAGAACGGGTGAAGGTGGGTTTTATTTAAACAAGGCTTTTAAGTTTGAAGATGGCGGCGCGGTTGGCGGCATAGGTCCGTATTTGGATCAGTTGGAAGAGCCTAGAAGGTTCGCGAACGGCGGTCGGATCAGCATGGAGCCCGCGCGTTATTCGGGTCCTATAACGACTTTGGCTCCGGTGTTTCAGAGACAAGGGTCGTTCGGTTCGGGTATTGGCGGACTTTTCGACAGTCCAGTAAGTTCCGCCGCGGACCCGGTTAGTGCAGAGGTATTGCCGGACGGTTTAACGGGTTCCGGAGATGGCGGTGGTGGCGGTTATGGGGACCCTGACCCCTCGGCGACGGGTCCATCGCAGCCAGGAGGTTTGGCGGATTTAGCGGGCTATGCCGCGACAGCACTTGGTATGACGACGGGCCTTGGTGCTGTCTCGGCTATAGCAAATGCAGTTTCTCACGCGACAACGGGAAAAAGCATATTCGGTCATATAACGGACATGCTAGGTTTTGGGGATGATGCTCCCGCCGACCCTGGTATGGAAACTGGTCATAGCGCGGGCATGGGTATTTCCGGCTATGGCAGTGATGACACCGGGAATACGGGGGATGATGCTCCAGGGCCAGGGGGTAACGAGGGTGCTGTCGGCGGTACAGGTAACGATGACGATGGCGACGACACCGGAGGTGGAGATGGCGACGACGGTGGACCGGGTGAAGGTGACGACGGTGGCCCGGAAGGGTTAGCGGACGGCGGCGTTGCAGGTTTGTCCGCGGCCCGTGAGTTTAAGGATGCGGGCACCTTCCCGGACTTTATGGCCGCTCGTTTAGGGTCCATGGACCGTCGGGATGACGCGGTAGCCCGTAAGCTTCTGGGCGGAAACGCGTCCTCACAAGTTTTGGATCAAGCTAGTCGCATTCTTAATTCTTCGAGCGATCCGATAAGGACCTTTGCAGACGGGGGTTCTGTTCGATCTCAGAGGTTGCCCCCTCGCAGGCCGCCCCTTTTAGGTGGTGTTCCAGAAGTTTCGCCGAGCCCCGAATTAGTTCGTATGGCGGATAATGAGTTTGTTCATACGGTTGACCCTTACATTACAAACCCCATTGCACGTATGGAGCTTTTGCGTCGCACGGCCAATCCGGGAGTTTACGAGGGCGAAGAATTTTCCCCGAACAACGAGCCGACTAGTATTTCGGACTTTTTAAGCGTACGTCCGGTCCTAGACAACGAAAACGACGTGAGCCAAAACTTCTATTTGGGTCCGTTGCGTAACCGCGGCGCAAGCCTAGCCGAACTTAAAAAGCGATTGGCACCCGGTGTCCGCGGAGCGAACTTTCCAACACCCAAATCGTTGACCGGGTCTGAAACCGGAATACTTCTTAATCAGACCGCTCCCCCTTTCGTAGAAAAATACCACAGAGACCCGGATACGGGACAAATATCTTCTGAAGTTAAAACCGTTTCTCAAGCGGAAACGCTGCAACACGAACTAATCCATGCTGGATTAAGTCACCTTCGAATTACCGCGTCCGATCCCAACTCTCCTCCTTATGTAAGCGTAAAAGGTAAAGATTCGGCCTTGGGCAGGATTTTGCAACCAAATCCAGATAAGAGGCCCAGCGTTTCTAACGATCACTTGGCGTACATAAATATTTTAGACGTAGCCTCCGCAATTAAATCGGGTAGTTTAGACCCGACGGACGAAGAACAGCTAGATACTTGGGGCTTCCTAAACGGAAACAGTGTTTCCGCCATGCAGGCCGGGATTGAATTATCGAGGGATCGCTCGTCGGAAGAAGACAAGGGCTTGAGGATACCCGAAAAGTATCAAGTAAAGGAGATCAGTTTAGAGGCGGCTAAGGAGTTAAAAAAAGCGGAAGAAGAGCTTATGGAACAAATTAAACCTGTCTTAAAAAGAGACGGTTTTTCCCAAGCGCATATTGAGGCCGCTTTTGGTCCGGAAGAAGAAACCTATTTCCTCAGGTTATTACGGTCCGCCTCGGACTTGTTTTCTATAGAGACCTTTGCAGACGGGGGTTCTGTTCGATCTCAGCGGTTGCCCCCGGACAGGCCGCCCCGTTTAGGTGGTATCTCACGCGTTCCGCGTCGAGATTTAGTTCGTCTAGCGGACGACGAGTTTGCTCACACTGTGGCTCCGCACATCGAAGGTAGTCCTTTAGCTTCTGCGGAACTTATGATGCGTCAGACAAGACCGGGATCAGGCGGCTCAGGAACTGAAATCCCTTTATTGTCGGATGATCTTGACGTTCGTCCCGTAACATTACGTCGTTTTACGGATACCCCCCTTCTCGATCAAGCATACCGAGGTCGCCTTCGCCATCTCGATTCGGGAAAGCCTCTTTATGATAGTTCAGATTTTGAGGGGCGCTTTCCGATACCTGTACATGAAGGCTTGCAAGGTTTGATGTACGGGGGAGACAGGTTTAATCCAGAAACTGTGGACCCCAGAGTTAAAGGGGTATTGGTCAACAACATTACAGACCGATACGGAAGAACCCAGGCTGAAGCGTCTGGAGATACTTTAGAGGGTCTCAGTGACGCCGCACGAGCAAACAATGAACGCGTGGCTAGAGTGTCTCGACATGAACTGGAACATGCTTTTTTAACTCGCGCTCGCAACAGTTTATCTGATTATATCAAAACAACGGGTACAGATTCGGCGCTAGGAACTCTTTTGACTACAAATGTTCTTGGAGAAAGAGGCCGCGGCGGAAAAAACGAACACCGGTTTTTGATAAATATATATGACGCATCAAGTCTTGTAGACGATGGTAGGATGGACCCTCGTAACCAAAAACAACTGGACCTGTACTCAAAGATGCACGATTTAAGTAGTGGGGAAATGAAGGCTGCCGTGGCTTTGTCGGAAACCGGGAATGTCGCGGATTTACCTGAAAAATATAAAGACCGTGAATATCAACCTCTTGTTGACCTTGTGCGTCGGGCGGAAGAAGAAGCCGCAACTCAGATAAGGTCTGCGTTAAATTCGGAGGGTTACACCAAAGCTCAAATTGATAGTGCCCTTGGAGCACACGATTTTGAGCGCATGCCAAAAACAAATTTTGTTGGTATGGACTCTACGGGTAATAATGATGACACGAAAAATGTTCTTCGTGCGGAACCGCATTTTGTTGGTATGGACTCTACGGGTAATAATGATGACACGAAAAACCCTGTGAGCCGGTTCCGGCGCTTTAGGGAGACATTTCGGTCGATCTTAGGAGGAATAAACTAATGGCTGAAGAGCGTAACGGCTTTCAAAGCAGCTTAATGGAAACCAGTGTTCCTTCTGAGTTGGACCCAGACGTCCTGGCTGCCGAAATCGAGTTGGAGCTTCCGGGGACTTTGGAAAACGCTTCGTACGAGTTAGAGGACGAAGACGAAGGCCCCGTTGAGGTTGTGGCTTTAGAAGACGGCAGCGTCGAGGTGGACTTTGATCCGTCGGACGAGCGGGGCGAATCCGATGATTTCTACGCCAACTTGGCAGAAGAAATACCGGATCGTGAACTAGGTCGTATTTCCAGCGAGCTTTCTGGGGATTTTGATTCTAATAAGGCGAGCAGGCAGGAATGGGAGGAAGCTTATGCGGATGGTTTGGACCTTCTGGGCTTCACTTACAACGAGCGTACGCAACCGTTTAGGGGCGCTTCGGGCGTCACTCATCCGCTTTTGGCGGAGGCTGCAACGCAATTTCAAGCTCAAGCGTTTAACGAATTGTTACCTTCTTCGGGCCCTGTCCGAACTGTGGTCATGGGTAACGAAACTCGTGAGAAAGTTGCGCAAGCTAGGCGCGTAAAGACTTTCATGAACTATTACATCACGAGTGTGATGGAAGAATATACGCCTGATATGGATCAAATGTTGTTCTACCTGCCTTTGGCGGGTTCAACGTTTAAAAAGACGTATTATGACGAAACGTTAGGTCGCGCGGTTTCTAAGTTTGTCCCGTCGGAGAACCTTGTCGTTCCTTACGAGACGTCTGATTTGGATACATGTCCTAACATTACGCAGGTTGTTCGAATGTCTTTGAACGATTTGCGTAAAAACCAAGTTGCGGGTTTCTATCGTGACGTTGAAGTAAGCCCTGCACAGCAAAACACTTCAGGCGTGGGTCAAGAAATTGATAGAATTGAGGGTTTTGAGCCCAATCAAGTAGACTACGACTGCACTCTTTTGGAGTGTCATGTCGATTTGGACTTGGAAGGTTACGAAGACCTTGACGAAGACGGCGAACCCACCGGAATTAAAGTTCCGTACATCGTAACGTTGTCTCAGGATAACGGAGAGGTGTTGTCTGTTAGGCGGAACTACCAAGAAGATGACACTTTAAAACGTAAAATACAGTATTTTACGCACTATAAGTTCCTTCCGGGCTTCGGCTTTTACGGCCTGGGCCTAATTCACACGATTGGTGGTTTGTCAAGAACGGCAACGTCGGCGTTACGCCAGTTAATTGATGCTGGGACCCTTTCAAACCTCCCCGCGGGTTTCAAAGCGCGTGGTTTGCGCATTCGGGACGATGACGATCCGCTTCAGCCCGGAGAGTTCCGGGACGTGGATGCTCCGGGGGGCGCGATCCGAGATAGTTTGATGCCGCTTCCGTTTAAGGGTCCGGATCAGACGTTATTCAATCTTTTAGGTTTTGTGGTTCAAGCTGGTCAGCGGTTTGCTACGATAACCGATTTAAAGGTTGGAGACGGCAACGATCAAGCTGCGGTAGGTACTACCATGGCGATGCTGGAGCAGGGCTCTAGGGTCATGAGCGCCGTTCACAAGCGCCTTCACTATGCTATGCGCCAAGAGTTTAAGATTTTGGCTCGTGTGATGTCGGAAAGCCTGCCGCAAGAATATCCTTATGCCGTGGCGGGCGACGACCAATCGGTTATGGCTCAAGACTTTGATGACCGCGTGGACGTAATTCCTGTGAGCAATCCGAATGTATTTAGTCAGGCTCAAAGGATTGTCTTGGCTCAGACAAAGATGCAATTGGCGTCACAGGCCCCGGAAATTCACAACATGCACGAAGTGTATCGTGACATGTACGAGGCTTTAGGCGTATCGGACGTAGATCGTTTAATGAAATCTATTCCGGCGGAAATTCCCGAACCGTTGGACCCGGCTCAAGAAAACATCAACGCTTTAGATATGTTGCCGTTGAAAGCTTTTGAAGGTCAGAACCATCAAGCTCACATCACCTCGCATTTAATTTTTGCGAGCAGTGCCTTGGTTGGTCAAGCACCCCCGATAGCTATGAGCCTACAGAAACATATTATGGAGCATGTGCGGATTGCAGCGAGCGAGAGGTCTGTGTCTCAGTACATGCAGCAAGTTCAACAGCGCGGTGGTCAGGTTGCAAACGAAGACGAGATGCTACAGATAGAGCAGCAAACGGCTCAATTTATTGCAGAAGGTTTGCAGCAAGTAAAAGAACTTTCTGGTCAGCTTTCCGGGGCTGGTGCTCCGGACCCTGTGGTTCAGCTTAAGGAGAAAGAGCTGGAACTTCGGGCGCAGTCCGACCAGACGGATGCGCAAATCGACCAAGGCAAGTTACAATTAGATCAGCAGACCGCCGAAATGCGAGCACAACAGTTCCAAGAGCGGATTGCAGCGCAGGAGCGTCAAACGCAGGCCCGCATTGATGCGGCAATGGAACGAGAAATTTTGAAACAACAACCTGATGGTGGAGGTATGCCACAATGAAAAAACGCACAGTTCGAGTAAACGGATCGGCCCCTAAAGACCCCCCTAAAGCGGTGCCGTATGCCGACATTAAAGGTCAAGGCCGCATTCCTTACGGAAAGACCGCAGAGGCTCCTATGTTGGGCGATACGCGTAAGGTTATGACTGTCCGTGGTGCAGGTGCTGCCATAAAAGGCAAGAGCTACATTAGCTGTTAGCTCGCACTAGGTTTTTGGAGAAGGCCGATGGGTGAATTAGATTTACGTCTAATACTCACGCTGGCAGGCATGGGCGTGTCGGTGGTCAGCGCTGCTGTGATCGTCAAGACGAAATTGGCGGCGGTGATTGAAACGTTATCCGACATTGAATCCAGGCTGCGGAAATTGGATTCAACGGTGGATCGCCAGCAGGCTCATATGGAGGTTGCTAGCCAAAAACTGAGCGTTTTGAGCGGAATGCTGGCTCCAGATAAGATGGAAGTTCGAGCCAGAGAGGTCGCCACGATGCAGGCTGAAATCTCGGGTCTGAATAGTTCAGTATCGAAGCTTTTGGCAATGCACAATGGCAAGCACCCCCCTTTAAACCAATAAATCAACCACTTAGCGTCAACAGGAGATCAAAATGCTTTCAGCGCTAATCGGTCCAATCACCGGATTGTTGGACAAAGTAATCCCGGACGCCGACACTAAAGCCAAGATCGCTCATGAGTTGGCCACCATGTCAGAGCGACATAGCCAACAGGCACTTCTCCAACAAATTGAAGTCCTAAAGGCGGATGCTAGGGGAAATTGGTTCCAGGCGTCTTGGCGACCCTTGGCGGGCTATGTGGCGGTGTCCGGCATGGCGGTGAATTTTCTGGTCAGCCCCATTGCTGCGGGTTTTGGAGTGTCGATTCCACAGGCCGATATGAGCGTCATGATGCCCCTTCTTTTGGGGATGCTCGGAATTGGGGGAATGAGGAGCTTCGACAAGGTCAAGAAAACTGACACCAAGGTGATTAGCTAATGGTTGCCCGAGCAGCAATTGGTTCTTTGGCCCGTCCGCCGAAGATCAAACACGTCACCAGCATTGGTCAAAGTTTCCGTTCTTTCCCTAAGAACAAACACAAAAGGAAAAATTGGAAAAAATATAGAGGGCAGGGTCGATGAGCAGTCACAATTGGGTACTTTCTGCGCGTTCTAGGGAACGTTTGTTGGGGGTTAAGCCGGAACTTTCGGACACGGTAAAGCGCGCTTTGGAACTAAGCCCCATTGATTTTGGTGTTACCGAGGGCAAACGGTCCATCGAGCGTCAGAAAGAGCTCGTGGCGCGAGGTTTAAGTCAGACCATGAACTCTAAGCACTTGTCGGGTAATGCTGTAGACCTCGTGGCTTACCTGTCGGGACGAGTTTGTTGGGAGATGTCGGCGTACGATGAGCTTGCAGACGCCATGAAACAGGCCGCTAAGGAGACGGGGGTTGCTGTTCGTTGGGGCGGTGCGTGGCAGGTTCGGGATATACGTCTGCACGAAGGTACTATGGAAGATGCTATGAACGCCTACATTGACCTGCGTAGGTCAGAAGGTCGTAGACCCTTCCTTGACGGCCCTCATTTCGAACTTAGTTGAGGGCTTTAAAGAGGATATAACCCATAAAAACACATTTCCTCCTAGCAAGTCTTATAAAGTTGTGTTAAATATGGTTTAGTATACCGCAAGTAAAGGAGTTATCCCATAGATATATCTGTAACAGAATCGGTGCTTCGTATTTTAAAAGACCGGCGAGAAGGCTGCATTTCTTACATGTCGGCCGGTAATTTAAAATCTATGGAGCACTATCGTGAGCTTATGGGCAACCTAGATTGCCTTACTCATGTGGAACAGGAACTCAAGGGCCTGCTAGAAAAACAGGAGCGATACGATGACTAAAATAGATTTAACCAAAATAGCAAAAAGACTTTCCGAGCCAGAAGTCCCAAAAAAAGCCAATTTGGCGGACGTCTATGTGGAAAGTCCTCGTCTTGACCCGGATAAAATTGGCGAAAGCCTGCTGGATCGAATGCCTAAACCCACGGGGTGGCGCATTTTAATTCTTCCGTATCAAGGAAAGGCCAAGACGGCTGGCGGTGTGTTTCTTCCGGGCTCTGTTCAGGAAAAAAGCCAAATATCCACGCAAGCGGGATACGTCTTAAAACTGGGGCCGTTGGCATACAAGGACTCCGAAAAATTCCCAGACGGGCCGTGGTGCCAAGAAAAACAATGGATCATGTTTGCTCGTTATGCGGGTTCTCGTTTTGAGATTGATGGTGGAGAAGTTCGCATCTTAAACGATGACGAAGTTCTAGCGTCAATTCTTGATCCCGAAGACATTCATCATCTGTAAGGTATTTTTTTATGTCTCAAGACACTAACACGGTCGAATTAGACGTGGGCGACGCGGAAGAGACCGAAATCGAAATTTCCGAAAACAAAACCGAGGAAGAAAACTCTCCTCGGGTTGAGGATTCTTCGGAAAATTTTGAACGTGCAGAAACGGCAACCCAAAAAAGGATTGACCGCCTAACCAAAAAAATGCGGGAAGCGGAACGTCGCGAACAAGAAGCTGTTCGTTACGCTCACGCCGTTCAGAGCGAAGCCACTCAGCTAAAAAGCCAAGTAGAGGCTTTGGACACAAACTATGTTTCGGAATACTCTAACCGAGTTACGTCTGAAATGGAGCGCGTGGAAGAACAACTGGCTCGGTCCATAGAGTTGGGTGATTCCGCAGCCACCGTAGAGGCTCAACGAAAGCTTACGTCTTTAGCGATTCAAGCAGATCGCGCGGCGCAGGCGAAGCTTCAACAAGAAAACTCGCGAAACCAAGCTTTTGCGGCGCAACAATATCAACAGCAACAGCCGCAACAGCAACAGCCGCAAGCGGCAGCCGTAAAAAGTCCTGACGCAAAAGCGGAACAGTGGGCGCTTAGGAACTCGTGGTTTGGTCAAGACGAAGCAATGACTTATGCCGCGTTTGGAATACACAAATCCCTTGTAGAAAATGAGGGGTTTGACCCAAGCGGTTCAGAGTATTACACTGAGTTAGATCGTCGTATCGCTGATAAATTTGGCGGCGGCGCAAAAACCTCCAGCAGGCGGCCCGCTCAAACGGTTGCTGGTGCTTCGCGAACACCAAATGGGCGCACAGGAAAGAAGGTTCGACTCACCCCGAGCCAAGTGGCAATAGCCAAAAAATTGGGTGTGCCGTTAGAAGAATACGCGAAATACGTGAAGGATTAAGAACATGGCCGAGCAAGAAGAATTTTCTGTAGGTTCGTCCGTGGACCGCACTCCTCGCGCAAAAAAAACTCGGGAGAAGAAGGCTATGCGTAAGCCTTGGGCTCCCCCGTCTATGCTCGATTCACCGCCCGCACCGGATGGTTTTAGGCATCGTTGGATTCGCGCCGAAACGCGTGGTTTTGACGATACTAAAAACGTCAGTTCTAAACTCCGGGAAGGTTGGGAACTTGTCCGTAAGGATGAGCACCCTGACTTTGAAGCCCCGGTAGTTGATTCGGGAAAATACGAAGGTGTGTTCGGCGTCGGCGGCTTGCTTCTCGCACGGATTCCGGAAGAGACCATTCAAGAGCGCACCGAATACTTCGGTAATCGTAACCGCGATCAAATGAATGCTGTTGACCACGACATGATGCGCGAGAACGCACATTCCTCCATGCGGATCAGCAATGCTGATCGGCAATCTCGTGTAACCTTCGGCGGCCCTAAATAACAGGTCCGCCCCTTTAGGAGAACAACCAATGGCAAATCAAAGCACTGCCTACGGTCTTCGCCCTATTGGGATGGTTGGCAGCGGTGTAAATTCTACTGGCGTTACTCAGTACGAAATTGCTTCCAACAACACTAACGCTATTTTTCAATACAGCATCTGCGTGCCTCTGGCGGCCGGTGTTATTGACCAAGCGGGTGCCACTTCAGGCGGCACCACACAAGCGTTGGGCGTCCTTATGGGTGTGGAATACGTGGATTCGGTTTCTAAGAAACCAGTCTTTATCAATTATTGGCCCGGCTCCGGCTCGGTTAGTGTTGATACCAACCACCCGGTTAAGGCTTTTGTGGCCGATAACCCCGATCAGCTTTTCAAAGTTGCTTCAGATGCGTCCCTTACGGACCGTGCTACGGCTCTTGCGGCGGTATTCGCCAATGCGTCCTTGGGCACGTCGGCTCGTACGGGTTCGACGGACACTGGCTCGTCTAACAGCGCGCTTAGTGTTTCTTCCGTAGCGACGACAGCAACGCTACCGCTTCGAGTTGTCGGCATCATGGACGATGCTGCAAACTCCGATTATGCGGCAGCGGGTATTCCGCTGATCGTTCGTCTAAACGCGCACTTTAACGCTGGTTCTCGGAGGTTTGATTCTCAAACCACCGCAGATTCCACCGGCATTTAAGGAGGGCTAAGAAATGGCTATTTCTCGCGCACAACTTGCGAAAGAGCTTGAGCCCGGCCTTAATGCGCTGTTTGGTCTTGAGTATGATCGTTACGAAAACGAGCACGCTGAAATCTTCGAGGAGGAGTCTTCGGACCGCGCCTTTGAAGAAGAAGTGATGCTTGGTGGTTTCTCCACGGCACCTGTTAAGAGTGAAGGCAACGCCATCACTTTTGATGATGCTCAGGAAACGTATACCGCTCGGTACACGCACGAAACCATTGCGCTGGCATTTTCGGTTACTGAGGAGGCTGTTGAAGACAACCTCTATGACCGTCTTGCCTCGCGTTACACCAAGGCTCTGGCCCGCTCTATGGCTCAGACCAAGCAGATTAAAGCGGCTGCCATCCTGAACAATGCGTTCACGGCGGGTGCTTCTGCAATTGGTGACGGCGCAGCGCTTTGCTCCACGGCGCATCCAAGTCTTTCTGGCAATCAACGTAACCTTCTTTCCACGGCGGCTGATCTTAACGAGACGTCCCTGGAACAGATGCTTATTGATATTGCGGGTCTGACGGACGAACGTGGTCTGAAGATTGCTGTTCGCGGTATGAAGCTCATTATTCCAAAAGAGCTTCAGTTCATTGCGGAACGAGTTATCAACTCGAACCTTCGCTCTGGTACTGCCGACAACGACCTTAATGCCATGAAGACCATGGGTATGCTTCCTGACGGCGCGGTAGTTAATCACTTCCTCGTTGATACGGACGCATTCTTCATTAAGACCGACGCTCCAAACGGTTTCAAATACTTCAATCGCTCTCCGATTAAGACGGCGATGGAAGGTGATTTTGACACCGGCAACATGCGTTTCAAAGCGCGTGAGCGTTACAGCTTCGGTGTTTCCGATTGGCGTTCTGTGTTCGGTACTCCCGGCGCAGCGTAAAACGACAGGTTTTACCTGCCGTCGAGAAGGGGCTTCCCGAAAAGGGGGGGCCCCTTCTTTTTTGTTTACTTTCTTGTTAGAATGACACTTGTGGGCATTAAAAAAGCTTTGCAGACAGGTCCCTGCCCTCCTGACGTTGCACAGACTGCAAGGCAAACCCTTGTGCATGAGGTGAAGATATGGCTTCGACAACGTTTTCTGGTCCAGTCCGTTCTGAGAACGGATTTCAGACAGTTTCCAAAAACGCGACTACCGGTACTATTACGGTCACCAGCGGCAGCAAAATGGCCGTGGAGGCCGAAGCTGGTGCGGGTATTGAAGGCACCGCGGAAACTTACATCACGCAGGTGGAGCGCTTTAAAAGCGACGTAGACACTAACGTCAACCTCGTTAAAACCACTATTATGCTAGACCTTACCGGTCTTCAGTCCACCGCCGCCGGTGACATTATCGGCAAGAACGGCTCGGGCGTAGCATACTTGGGTCAGGTTACGACGGCCAATTCGGGTGTTGTCTTTGGCGTTACGATGGAGTGTTTTGAAGCTCCGGCGGGCGGCGACCCAGACATTGACCTCTATTCTGCCACGGAAGCAACTGGCGTTGAGGACAGCCCGATCAGTGATCTAACGGAAACACTGATTATCAACGCAGGTGATGCCGCTGTCGGTACGCGTGTGGCGGGCGGTACTATTGCTGCCGACCAGTACCTGTATTTGGTCGCAGGGTCTACTACGGACGCTGCATATACGGCGGGCCGTCTGGTAATCACCATCTTGGGCTATGACGTAGCCTCGTAAGGAGTGAGTTATGGCAGATACCGTTGCGTCTCAAATTATTGAAGACGGACCGAAATACGCGGTAATAAAGCTTACCAACATTTCGGACGGCACGGGCGAAAGCGACGTGGTAAAAGTAGACGTGTCTGCTCTGGAAAATAGCGCAGATGGCGACGCCTGTTCGGGCGTCGTCATCGAGCGGATTTGGTGGCAGTGTATCGGTATGAAAGTGCAGATACTGTGGAATGCCACTACCAACTTGTTCTGTATTGAATTAGGTGAAAACCAGAGCGGGTCTCACGATTACACGGTGTTCGGCGGACTTACCAACAACTCGGGTTCCGGCAAAAACGGCGACGTTTTGTTTACTACGGTTGGGGCGACTTCGGCGGATACTTACACGGTTATTTTGTATCTCCGTAAAAAGTTCGGTTAAACTGTTTAAAGGTTGGGGCGCGGCTAGGATAAGACAGGCGCGCTCCTTCCCTTAAACAAACGGAGGTAAAACTCTAATGGCCACTACAAAAAACGTTACGCGGACGCCCTCCGGCCGAATAAAATACCGAGGTGAAACATTCGCGGGTTTTAACAAGCCGAAACGAACGCCGGGTAAAAACAAAAAAAGCGCTGTTCTTGCCAAAAAAGGCTCTGAAATTAAGTTGGTTCGTTTTGGCGACCCAAAGATGTCCATCAAAAAAGATCAGCCCAAACGTCGAAGCAATTTCCGGGCTCGCCATTCTTGTGATACCGCGAAAGACAAATTTTCCGCTAGGTATTGGTCCTGCAAAGCTTGGTAAAGTTGTATGGAGTAGGGAATGGCCTATTCGCGCAAGTCTAAAAAATCTTCTTCAAAAAGCAAAGGAAGCAAGATATGCCCGGCAGGCAAAGCCTGGGCAGAGCGTACCTTTGACACATACCCTTCCGCGTATGCGAATATGGCGGCCTCAAAATATTGTAAGGACCCCAACTACGCCAAAAAGGCGAAGGGTAAAAAAAGTGGGTGAACTAAAAAAATGGCGCGACCAAGATTGGGTTAGAATAGGCACGGACGGTAAAATCAAAGGTGCCTGCGGGACGTCTAAAAACAAAAAGAACCCTGACCGGTGCTTGCCCCGCAGCAAAGCGAAGAGCCTCACTCAATCGGAGCGCGCCGCCACAGCTCGTAAAAAGAAAAAGGGAGGCGCAGGGGGGGAAAAAGTTGTTCCCAACACAAAACGCGCAAAAGTAAAAAACATGGCACAGGGTGGCGTTGTTGCGCGGGGTTGCGGGGCGATTATGAACAATCGCCGCAAAGTAACGAAGGGCTCTGTAAGGCAATCATGACCTTAGCTTTTTTGACACCTTCTTTGGATACGGAACAAGCGGTGCATCAAGAGCTTCTAGATTGGTCTTCCGATGTTTTGTCAAAAGCTAGTCCTCACTTTAATGACCTTCCACCGTGCCCTTACGCTCAACAAGCTTGGCTATCCGACAGTGTTTCTGTCATGTTTAAATACGAAAACAACAAGCAATGTCTATACAGCGCGATTTCCCGGTTTGACGATTTGTTTGACCTCGCCATAATTGTAGACTTTAAATTTGACGAAGACCCCAAAGTTTTTCACGATTATCTCGATCAAATGAACGACGTCATTTCTGAGGGCATGTTCATAGACAAGGACATGTGGGTTATGGGTTTTCATCCACATGACGAGGAAAGCGAATTTGTGCAGGACGTGGACTTTGAACCACGCCTAGCAACAGAATATGCGATGATTTTTGTTCAACGCTTATCTAAGTTACAACAGGCAGCAGACAAGCTGGATAAAAAAGGTTATTATAACGTATACGACGATCAATATAACGCCCGTGAAATCTATGAAAAGCGGGACCGTTTTCACAGGAGACTAGAAAATGGCTATGAAACCTAGGCGTTTTAATGGAGGCGGGTCCGTAAGCGGGTCTGAAGGCTCGCGGGTTAACATAGGAGCGGGAGCTAAGGGCTCAACTAGGGGTGCGCCCGATTCTGATATGGGTCCCCGGATTAAGAGGGCCAATAAGCGTCCGAAGCTACCCGATGGCGCGTTTGACCCCACGAAAGGCCCGAAGCCGAAGAAGATGCGTGGCGGCGGCATGGTTAAGAAGAAGCCTGTGCAAAAGATGCGTGGCGGCGGCATGGTTAAGAAGATGCGCGGCGGCGGCATGGTTAAGAAGAAATAAGATGGCCACTTCGGGAAGCACAGATTTTGAGTTAGACGTCGCTGATTATGTAGAAGAGGCGTTTGAACGTTGTGGCGTGGAGGTTCGTACAGGTTACGATCTTAAAACGGCAAAACGTTCTCTCAATCTGTTGCTTGCAGATTGGGCTAATCGAGGCTTAAATCAATGGACCATTAAACAACGTTCGTTAACGCTGGTTGTAGGCGACGGGGAATACGATCTAGGAACAGACGTCATTGACGTGTTGTCTGTGATTGTCCGTCGGGATGGAACAGATTATTCCATGGATCGTCTGAGCCGGGACGAATACCTTACTATTCCTACCAAAACCACGCAGGGCCGCCCTAATCAATTCTTTTTAGACCGTCAGCTCACGCCAAATTTAAAGATTTGGCCGACTCCGGAAAACACCTCGGATGCTGTGATTTACGATGCGCTCACTCGTATGGATGACGCGGATGTTTACACAAATACCATGGATATGCCCTTTCGTTTTTATCCGTGTTTAGCCGCAGGATTGTCGTACTACTTGTCTTTGAAACGCGCTCCAGAGCGCACTCAACTCTTAAAAGCCGTATATGAGGAGGAGTTTCAACGCGCGGCCGAAGAAGATCGCGACAGGGCCTCCTTTAATGTTGCCCCGAAATATGACTATTACGGGGGCCGATAATGTCAAAGTTTGCACTGGGTAAGAACTCTTACGCCATCTGTGACCGTTCGGGATTCCGATATCCTTACAGGGTTATGCTGAAGGAGTGGAACGGTCTTTTGGTGGGCCCGGATCAATATGAGCCAAAACACCCTCAATTGGGTCCTTTTCGAAAGGTGTCTGATCCCGAGGCGCTTCGCGATGCGCGACCGGATCGTATAGAACCCCTGGATGTTTACGTGGGTTTGCCCTTAATAGAGGACCCCACCCTTCGGCCCTGCCCCGGTTTTGGTCAGGTCGGCTTAGTAACGGTGAGCACGCCATGAGTTTCACATACGATCAGCTAAAACAGGCCGTTCAAGACTACACCGAAAACGACGAAACGTCTTTCGTTAACAATCTTCCGGTGTTTATCCGTCAGGCCGAAGAGCGCATTCTTAAAAGCGTGCAATTGAGCTTTTTTCGCAAGAACGTGACGGGGAACATGACCTCGTCCAATAAATATTTGGCCGTTCCCAGCGATTTTTTGGCTCCTTTTTCGCTTTCGTTTGTAGATTCAAACAGTGACCACGTCTTTTTGGATTTTAAAGACGTAGATTTTGTTCAGTCTTTTCACCCAAACTCCGCAACAACCGGAAACCCTCGGTATTATGCTGTTTTTGACGTGGACAACTTCGTTTTAGGTCCTACTCCGGACTCCGCCTACGCCGTGGAATTACACTATTTCTACAGGCCCGCCAGCTTGACAGCAGGGTCCGGTTCGGGAACTACGTGGTTAAGCGAAAATGCAGAATTAACCCTTTTGTATGGAACCTTGATTGAGGCATATATCTATATGAAAGGTGAACCGGACATTATGGCTCAATACGAAAAACGGTTTGTAGAAGCAATTCAGGGCCTAAAAATGTTTGGGGAAGCCAAAGAGGTTACCGACGAATATAGGACCGGAAAGGTGATTAGGCCCAAACAATGACGGTAGGAACTATGCAGCTAAATCGCGGTTTTCATGTTGAAGTTAAAACCACGTCTCATCGCGGTTTTGACCCGGAAGAAATAGCCGAAATGGCGGCGGACAAAATTATTTCTATTTCTGACGAAGCTGATCCGGTCATCCGGGACCAAGCTAAAGCGTTTCGTGAGAAGATAACGTCGGTTTTAGCTTTCTACATGCGTCAAGCGGTAAAAAGTGATAGAACTACCGTATACAACGCGTTGAATGACGCAGGCCATAAAGATTTGGCCGAAATGATAAGGAGAATGTGATATGGCCTTTTCGGGTAATTTCATGTGCACCAGTTTTAAGAAAGAACTTTTGGAAGCCGTACACAACTTCAAAAACTCTGGTGGCAGTACCTTCAAAATTGCGCTGTATACCAACAGCGCAAGCTTCACGGCGGCCACAACCGCTTACACAACTTCGAACGAGGTTAGTGGTACTAACTACACGGCTGGCGGAAACACTTTGACGCGAGTGGACCCTTCAACTAGCGGCACCACCGCTCTCACTGATTTTGCGGATACGACTTGGAGTTCCGCCACCATAACGGCGCGCGGAGCCTTAATTTATAACGATTCTGCGTCTGGTGACCCCACTGTGGTTGTCCTTGATTTTGGATCAGATAAAGCTTCGACTTCCGGCGACTTTTCGGTTGTTTTCCCGGCCGCAGACGCAAGTAATGCCATTATCCGGATAGCCTAATGTCGGGCATTGTCGTCCCCCTTGGCGGCTGGGGCCGCTCTGGCTGGGGCGCAATGCCTTGGGGCCAAACGGACCTACCTAAAGCCACCGGCTCTGTAGGTTCTGTTTCGGTCACGGCGGATGCTATTACCGCTGTCACGGGTGTAGCTGCCACCGGCTCTGTAGGTTCTGTTTCGGTCACGGCGGACGCTATTACCGCTGTCACGGGTGTAGCTGCCACCGGCTCTGTAGGTTCTGTTTCGGTCACGGCGGACGCTATTACCGCTGTCACGGGTGTAGCTGCCACCGGCTCTGTAGGTTCTGTTTCCGTAGGTATTTTTGTTACGGTAAACGTAACGGCACCTAGCGAGGCTCAGGGTCAGGTTGGTTTGGCAACTGCTGCGGCAAACGCGGACGTTTCCGTCACAGGCCTAACCGCCGACGGGCTCGTGAATCAGGTGCTGGTGTATGGTCAGATTGTTCCAGACCAAAATCCGGGGTATAATGAGGAAACTCCGGTTCAGACTCCGGGGTATTCAGAGGCCACTCCGGTTCAGACTCCGGGGTACTCTGCGGAAACTCCGGTTCAAACTCCGGGGTATTCAGAGGCCAGCCCCTCCCAAAACCCCGACTGGGTTCAAATTGCAGCATGAGGTGTTAAAAAATGCCAAGCACATATACGCTTAACAACGGTATTGAAATAATTGCTACCGGAGAGCAGTCGGGTACGTGGGGCGACACGACCAATACTAACTTTGAGCTGGTGGACACGTCATTAGACGGACAAGTTTCTGTAACGCTTGCAGCCACGGGAAGTTCCGGTTCTCCGAACACGTTGCCCGTTAGCGATGGGGCGGCCTCCAACGGTCGCAATCGTTTGGTTATTTTTGGCGACGGGGGAGATTTGGGGGGCACCGTTTTTGTTCAGCTTACTCCGAATGACGCCGAAAAAATTGTGTATGTTCGTAACAACCTGTCAGGCTCGCGCAGCATACTCTTGTTTCAAGGGACGTATAACTCCAGCAATGACTACGAGGTTCCCGCGGGAACGACCGCCGTTGTTTTCTTTAATGGTGCGGGCTCTGGTGCGGTAGCGGCAAACGTCTTTAACAACGCGTATTTTGACGCAATTACAACCACTACGGTGGATACCACGAACATTGAGGTTACTAACCTAAAAGCTAAGGATGGAACCGCCGCGGGTTCCATCGCAGATAGCTCCGGTGTAATCACCATTGCGTCTTCTGTGTTGACGACCACCGATATCAACGGGGGGACCGTAGACGGCATTACGTCGTTGTCTATGCCAAGTGGCACTGTAGACATTCAAGCTACGCATCCTACCGGCACCTCAAACGTCGGTTTTGGTAGCGGCACCTTTGCTAACATTGAGGCTGGTGGTACTCTTAATACGGCTATGGGTGTTAACGCCCTACAAGATTTAACTACGGGTGACAGTAACACAGCTATTGGGTATCTGGCCGCTTCTAATAGCACAACAGCAATTGGAACTACCGCAATTGGTAGAAACGCTATTGGCGTCGGCGTTCTTACTGGCAATTATAATACGGCTCTTGGCTACGCAGCAGGTCAAGATTTAACCAGCGGCACCTTTAACTTTTTTGGTGGCTACGCAGCAGGCGGTAACGCAACTACTGCCGATGAGACTGTCGCTATTGGTAAAAACGCTATTGCCTCAGGTGTTCTTACTGGCGCTTATAATACAGCTATTGGCACAAGCGCTGGCAACGATTTAACCAGCGGCGCATACAACAACTTTATCGGCTTTTCAGCCGGCGCTAACGCAACTACTGCCGACAGTAATGTTGCTATTGGTAGACAGGCTATTGGCTTAGGCGTTCTTACTGGCTCAAATAATGTTGCTATTGGTTATCAAGCTGGCTACGATTTAACCAGCGGCGATCACAACATTCTTTCGGGCTTTCAAGCCGGCTCTAACGTAACGACAGGTTCGGGAAACATATTTCAGGGCAACGAAGCGGGGGAATTTGCAACTACTGCTAGTTATGGCATCGCTATAGGTTATGAAGCCATTGGCTCAGGTGTTATGACTGGTGATAATAACATCGCTATTGGTCGAATAGCCGGTCATGATTTGACTAGCGGCACCTTCAATAATTTTATGGGCTATTTCGCTGGCGCTAACGCAACTACTGCTTCAAATACAATTGCTATTGGTAGTAGCGCAATTGGTTTAGGTATCCTTACTGGCACTGCTAATATCGCAATTGGAGAACAGGCGGCCTACGATTTAACCAGCGGCGCTTACAACAATTTTATGGGTTTGCAAGCAGGTTATAACGCAACTACTGCCGATAACACTGTCGCTATTGGTAGAGCGGCTATTGGCTCAGGTGTTCTTACTGGTGACAACAACGTCGCTATTGGTTATCTAGCCGGTTATGATTTAACTAGTGGCGGAAGTAACTTCTTTGGTGGCGTACGTGCGGGGCAGACCGTAACTACTGGCGATAACAATGTTGCTATTGGTGAAAGCTCGCTTGGCGGTGCGGCTCTAACGGGCGACCGTAACATCGCTATTGGTTATCAAGCGGGCTACGATTTAACCAGTGGCACTTACAATGACTTTTCTGGCTATCGAGCAGGTTTTAATTTAACAACCGGCTCATACAACATACTTCAGGGTCATCAAGCAGGCAATAACGCAACTACTGCTAATTATGGCATCGCTATAGGTTATGACGCAATTGGCACTGGTATTATGACTGGTACTGATAATACCGCTATCGGTCGATTAGCAGGTGATGATTTAACCAGCGGCACATACAATACTTTTATAGGTTATACAGCAGGCCGAAACGCAACTACTGCTAATAACACCGTCGCTATTGGTAGAAGCGCCATTGGCTTCGGTGTTATGACCGGCACAGATAACACCGCTATTGGCTTTTCTGCCGGTTTTGATTTGACCAGTGGCACCTACAACAATTTTATGGGCTATCGGGCCGGATATAACGCAACGGAAGCCGATAATACTATTGCTATTGGTAGATTAGCAATTGGTTTAGGTGTTGTTACTGGAGGACAAAATATTGCTATTGGATATGAAGCTGGTTACGATTTAACCAGTGGCGGAAACAATGTCACGATTGGATACAGAGCAGGATATGAACTAACAGAAGGGCTTGGTAATACTTTAATCGGTGGTTTTGATGCTGGCGGGGATATAACCACCGGAGATTACAACACGATTCTTGGCTATCAGGCAGGTTCTAAGGCAACTATTGCCAATAGCACAGTCGCTATTGGCCGTAACGCAATTGGCTTAGGTGTTCTTACTGGTGACGCCAACGTCGCTATTGGTCAAAGTGCAGGCTACGATTTAACCAGTGGTGCATACAACGTCTTTATGGGCTTCGTAGCAGGCGGTAACGTAACCACAGGCGCTGACAATACAATTCTCGGCACGAATGCTGGTATCTCACTAACAACCGGCAGCAACAACACCATCATTGGACACGACGCAGCCCCAACATCCGCTAGCGTTTCTAACGAGATCACACTCGGCAATGCGTCTATTGCGACCATCCGCGCTCAAGTTACGTCCATCACAGCACTGTCGGATCGCAGAGACAAGAAGGACATCAAAGACCTGTCCGTTGGTCTGGACTTTGTTAACTCGCTGAACCCCGTCGAGTTTACGTGGAATATGCGTGACGGTGCTAAAGTTGGCCAGAAGGAAGCAGGATTCATTGCTCAAGAATTAGATGAAGCGCAGCAGGACGCAGGCGTTGAGGAGCTTATGAACCTTGTGCTAAAGACCAATCCAGACAGGCTTGAAGCCGCCCCAGGTAAATTGATCCCAGTCTTGGTTCGAGCCATCCAAGAACTGTCTGATGAAATTAACATTCTGAGAGAGAAACTAAATGACTGACGCTGAGAAAAAAACCATCACGGTCAACGACAAGTTTTACAATGTCAAAGACCTCAGCGAGCAAGAGATTGTTATGGTCAACCATGTGGCTGATCTGGACCAAAAGCTGATGGCTGCCCGGTTCAACGTAGATCAATTGCAAGTCGCTCGTGATTCGTTTGTCGGCATGTTAACTAACTCACTTGAAAAGGAATAAATCTATGCCAGAAGAAGAAATCGAAATGACGGCAGAAGATATTGCGCGGCACTACAGTGCGTCGATGGACTCTGTAAACCTCATTAACGCTGTGCTGGCATCGCCTGACGACTACGCAGATGACCCCACAGTGCTTCAACGCAATATTGACCACCTCAAAGGCACCATCGTCCGTGACATCTGGACGACGGAAGACATGACGCCTTTCAATGATGCGATTGCGGCGGGTGAGGCTGCATAACGAGGGGTCCCTTAGCCGCTTTTTAAACGACAACAGCGAGCCCGTGCGATGCCATTCACAAAACTGGAGTTCCGGCCCGGCGTAAACCGCGAAACAACTTCGTACGCAAACGAAGGTGGGTGGTTTGATTGCGACAAAGTAAGGTTCCGTTTCGGTGCTCCGGAAAAAATAGGGGGCTGGACACCTACCACCTCTTCTTATTTTTTAGGGACTTGTCGCGCATTGCACCCTTGGGTAGCCCTAGACGGCTCTAACTATCTAGGTGTGGGAACGAACCTTAAATATTATATTAACGAAGGCGGCGGGTATAATGACATAACGCCTGTTCGCAGCACGACTTCTGCGGGAGACGTAACTTTTTCCACCAAGGCCAACACGTTAAACGGCGATGTCGGCGTAGATGACACCTCTATAACGCTTACCAGTGGGTCCGGGTTCCCGGCCAATGGCGTTATTAAAATCAATTCTGAAATAATTTTTTATACCGCTCTTAGTGGAAACGTTCTTTCAGGGCTGACTAGGGGGTATTCAAGCACAACGACTGCTAGTCATTCTTCGGGTGCCGCGGTGACCTGCGCAACCTTAATAGTTACGGACACGGATCACGGAGCCCTCGAAAATGATTTCGTAACCTTTTCCGGAGCGGCGTCTTTAGGCGATCAAATTACAGCCGATGTCTTAAACCAAGAATATGAAATCCGCGCCGTGATTAGCGCAAACTCTTATTTGATAGATGCTCGAGAGGTTTCTTCCGTAAACGCTATATCTACGTCCACGGGATATTCTCCAGTGTTTGTGTTTGCCACAACGTCGGATTCCGGTTCGGGCGGAAGTTCCACGGTAGGGGCGTATCAAATAAACTCTGGTTTGGACAGCAGCGTTTTTGGAACAGGGTGGGGAGCCGGAACGTGGGGCCGTGGAACGTGGGGATCGGGCTCGGCGTTAACAGCAAGCGGTGCGACGTTGCGGATTTGGAGCCACGATAATTTTGGTGAAGACCTGTTGTTTAACGTTCGGGACCAGGGGATTTTTTATTGGGATAAAACTAGCGGGCTTTCTGCGCGAGGTGTGGAGCTTTCCAGTTTATCTGGCGCTAACACCACTCCCACAATAGCTAAAAAAGTTTTGGTTTCAGATGCGGACCGCCACATCATTGCTTTTGGTTGTGACCCGCAAAATAATATAGGCGTTCAAGACCCGCTTTTAATACGTTTTTCCTCGCAAGAAAGTTTGACGGACTGGGAGTCTACGGCAACCAACACCGCAGGTGATCTCAGGATAGGTTCCGGATCAAAGATCATAACTGCGATAGAAACACGTCAACAAGTTTTGGTGTTTACAGACACGTCCTTACACGCCATGCAGTTTCTGGGGCCTCCGTTTACTTTTGGCATAAATACCATTTCTGAAAACATCACGACGGCGGGGCCCTTGGCGGCTGTTGCTGTTGAGGACATGGTATTTTGGATGGGTGAGGAAGAGTTTTATATTTACGCTGGCGGCGTTCAAAGGCTTCCGTGTACCATACGGGATTACATTTTCTCGGACATAAACGAAAACCAACTTGAAAAAGTCACGGCAAGCACCAACACTTCTTTCTCCGAAATTTGGTGGTTTTATCCGTCTTCAACGAGTTCCGAATGCGACCGTTATGCGGTGTATAATTACCAACAAAAGATTTGGTATTATGGTGTTTTAAATCGCACTTGTTGGCTGGACCGCGGGATAAACGCGTATCCTATTGCGGCGTCGACGGACCAATCTTTGTATTTCCAAGAGTTTGGTTTAGATGACGGGAGTACCGATCCGGCCACAGGGATTTCCTCCTACATCGAAAGCAGTCAGGTCAGTTTGGGGGCCGGGGACCGTTACATGCTGGTAAGTCGTTTAATACCAGACATGACGTTCCGGGACAGTACCAACGACAGTCCGACGGCCACGATGACGGTTCAAGTTCGGAACTATCCGGGTGGGAACTATACCAACAGCACGGGGTCCTCGGTCCAAAGAACGGCCACGGTTCCGGTAGAACAGTTTACCGAAGACGTCTTCCTGCGGCTTCGAGGTCGGTCCATGGCCTTTAAAATACAGAGCACGGACACCGGCACAACTTGGCGATTGGGGGCACCGAGGGTAGAAATGCGTCCGGACGGGAGACGGTAATGTCTCGAAATCTTGTCCTTCCGTTTTTTCCAATCCCACCAGAAGAATATCGGCCGGGTTATTTTGCGGAAGTCATGCGGTCGTTTAGCGTTTACGCAGAAAACATGCAGAATCCGGGTGAAGGTCGGCACACGAGTTTGGTTTTGACAGCGCTACAAACGGACGATTCTGGATTAGAAAACGGCGCGTTGTTTCAACAAAACGGTTTTGTCAAAGTGGCTTTGATAAATACCCCTCACGTCCGAGGGCAACAAGCCGACGCTGCGGTAGGCTCTGTAACGGTGAGTACACCATGATTAAAGAACAATTAAGCGTGTATTACAGCCGCCCGTGGACGGGAGGCAAAAAAAGAAGTACACTGGTTCAGGTCACGGCACCTGAGAATTTATCTGGAGGCGCGGGTTGATGTCTGCTCAACAAACTGCGGAAATGGAAATGCTTGAGATTCCGGGTGGCGGGATCGGTACTTTCGTTGACGAAGACCTTTATGGAAGTGATGAGCCCGACTTTCCTGTTTCGGGTATTGGTCAGTACACGGAGGTTGCCGATGAGATTGCCGGTCATGGTCGTTTTGGCGACAATGTTGTGGCTCACCTTGAGCGTGGCGAACTTGTAATTCCCAAAGAACTTCTGGACGACGACCCTGCTTGGCGCGACTCCATTTTTACCTATTTGAGTAGCCAAGGCGTCGAAAATCCTGAGCGCTATGTTGTTGGTTCTAACGACAACAGTATTAACCCTGCGACGGGCATTCGAGAGTTTTTCTTTAAGAAAATCTTCAAGAGCATCAAGAAATTCGTCAAAAAAGCAGCTCCCATTGTATTGCCTCTTGTGCTAGGAGCAGGACCATTGGGTCCGGTTTTCGGCAGTGCGTTGGGCAGTGGGATCGCTTCCTTAATTAACGGTAACTCCCTTACCGACTCCTTTAAATCGGCGGCTATTTCCGGTGTGATGGGTGCGGGTTTCGCGGGCCTTGGGTCCATGGGCAGCGGGAAAGGCTTTATGGAAGGGGTAAAAGGGGCGTTTTCACGGCCGGACCTGAGGTTCGAGCAGTTTGGCTCGGGTTTGCGGAACTTGGCCTCTCAAGGAAGCTTTGGTGCTATTTCCGGTTCCCAGGCCGCGCCAGACGCGGGGATATTTGACACCTTTAATTCAGACCTCTTCATGGACGGGACTTCGGATTACAAGGATATAACTAAAACGGCACCTGTTAGAATGGGTCCAACAGATCAATACGGCATGGAACTTGCCCCAAAACCCGGTGTTGTTCAGCGGCAATTGAATGCCATAGAAAAA
>Ga0213869_10000533_pt1 | contig 30947 bp, 21 predicted proteins | sample PICome_10_FD_160083 | JGI IMG/M metagenome (GOLD analysis project Ga0213869, IMG submission 160083) | Coastal seawater microbial communities near Pivers Island, North Carolina, United States - PICO132 | ecosystem: Environmental > Aquatic > Marine > Coastal | place: USA: North Carolina...
AGCGCCACCACCTCCACCTCCACCGCCTCCTCCAGGAGGGGTTACGGGACCAGGACCAGGGGATTGAGGGCCAGCACCAGTTACACCACCACCTCCACCGCCTCCTCCTCCACCTCCACCTCCTCTAGGTAAGGGGCTTGCGGGAGCTTGATCGGCTATAGGTGTTCCTGGAGTATCCCCTGGAATTTCATAGGTTACCACTATATCTGGACAATTTCCAGTGCAACGACCTGTAGGCCCTCCACAGTCTGCGCCAAAGTTTTGTGTAGGCGCTCCTTGATAGTTTCTTCCACCATTCCCTAACGTACTAGTCCGCCAGTTTCTATAAATCTCTTTATTTCTTTCACCATTCCAACCCACTACATTTTCACAGTTTTGAGTCCATGTAGCTGATACATACGTAACATTTTTTTCGGGATCAAAATTAGTCGAAAGCAAAGGGTCGGTTGAATTAATAACACAACGACAAGCTCTTCGCGGAGGGCCTGGAGTTGATGGTCCCCCGCGCGGAGGTGCTGAAGGAGGACCTGTTACAGGCACATCCTTTCGCACATTAACAACTAATGATATTTCGGGGCAATTGAAAGAGCTATCACACTCTAAACCTAAATTGCCATTACTAGTTGTGTTACACGGTATATCTGTTGGGGGGACATTACTCTGAACCGTAAAATTCTCAAACGTCAGACTAGCTACAAAAGAATTAAGAACCTCATTTGCGGAAATATATCCTCCTTTTACATTTGTACATCTTCTTTGCCAAGTATACTTATATTGCGTGCTGACTGCCGATTGGCTTACAATCTCTACACTAGGCCCTGGAGTGTATACTACACATTTACACTCCGGAATTTCATACGGGTCGCCAGGGACCTCGGTGCGGGGCGGTGGGGTGGGGCTCGGGTCATAGGTGTCAGGTTGTTTTCTTCTATAAAAAAGTTTTATTGGATCACAGTATTGGCTTTCGCAGTCTGGATCTTGCCCAGGAGGCTCTGTTTGAGACTGACACTCATCGCCTCCTGGATCTGTCTGCGTAACCTCGTAGCCCGCCTGAGTTAGACCTATTTGAGCCTGAGTAATTATATCTATAGTATTATCAATAGGAAAACCATTAACAATAGGGACACAATTCTTCAATATCTGCTGCTCCCAGTATTGATAGCCTCCGAACGATCCCAGGTAAATAATTATAGGTATTTGTACAGCAGCGGGACGACAATCACACTCAAAAGCATCAGGCGGTTCGTATACACCGGGATCAGGGCCTGGGTCGGCTTCTACATTAGGCCCTCTAGGATCGTTTACTCCTGGATCCGTGGGGCCGTCTGGGAAGTTAAACGGCCCTCGACCTGGGAGAAACTCTCCACACCCGAATGTGGTTTCTTCAGCCATCTATCAATTCTGATCTAGCGCAATAACAGGCTCGTTCCCATTAAGTGTTCCGTAATGGAATTGTCGGTTACCGCCATCAATAGCCTTCATAGACCAAGTTATAGTAGGATAAGTACAACGCCCCACTCTAGTGTTCCCTTTGTACCCAAAAATTTGATTTTGTGTAGTGATATTGTTATCGTTAGCTGATTGCATGAGTTGTGTTAGTACAACAAAAGAACTAAATCTTTCTCCACCTCTAGCACTGGCTGTTATAGTGCTATTGAGTCTTCTGTACTGATGAGGCGCTGGGAAAAAAGGCTCGTCCGCATCTCCTCTAGTAGAGTTTCGCCTATTTTGATCTGGGACTGCGAACGCAATATAAATAACGAAGTGATCTTCTCCTTTTTCTATCCAATTACCTATAAATCTACCTGCCTCGGCGTTACCGTAGCCTAAGCCATCCGAAAACGTCGGGGGTGTGCCCCCCGTTTGAGCATTAGTGGTAAAATGCCCTGAGTTAGATGTTAAAGGCACACTATTTAAGAAATCAACATCTACAATATAATCTACCATGCCCGGATAAGCTTGCCTGTCGAAGTCTATTCTCTTTTTTATGTATGCAAATGATGCGCGAGTTGAAAATTCCTGATCTTGGGCTTTTGTAACTTTAAAAGTTTTTATTCTTTCCGGGTACTCAGCATTGTCATTAAGCCCATCAAAATTTACTTTTTCTTTGGCGCTGGACGCTATGATTGAAGCATCCTGATCCGACTCGTCACCCTTTTCAGAGAAGAATACGTTAATATAATCATTAGGATACTTTCCTACGTCTTGTAATAGTGTTCCTGCTAATGGGCCAGCCGAACCAAACTCATTGTACTTAGTCCATTCAGCTAAATCCCAATCAGGGTAAGCAGGGATAGCTAAGCCCGTTTGTAAAAGGCCCATAGTCCTTCTTACCTCGGTTTTTATCGCTTCTTCACTATCGTCTTCAGCATTTGTGTTGTTTGCGCTTCTCAGTCGTTGAAGATCATACATGGCTCCTTCTGGTCCAAAGTTCCAACCACCAAAAACGTAACCAGTAGCTACCGTTCGAATGCCTGGGGTGACAGCGCCTTCATTTTCAACAAAAGTTAAACGTGAGTTAATATCACTATACATCCTCTTTAACTCATACTTCATCTGGGCCTTTCCTACCGCAGGGTTAGCAAGAGAAAGTTGAGGCATGGCAGCAGCAATACCTGCCCTCTCATTGTACGTCAACTCTGCTGTTCGGAACAGTGGTCGAATGTCAATAACGTCGGTGGTAGTAACAACTGAGGAGTCTGGGGTAACCCAAACGTAAGCTACTGGAAGAATTGATTGTCCTACTAACTCAAAAGCATCGTTCTCTAACTTCTCAGAAAGTAGCGGTGCTATGTTAAGCAAGTCGTCAGGTGATGGGAAGCTACCTCTAACATCAAAAGCAATGTCATTTGCTGAGGCTGCGGTAAAGCCCATATCATTATTTTTACTGTCTGACGGAGAAGCTAGGATGTTATTATCCTTAGTGCTTACCACATAATCATTCTTGTAGTTTTCCGTCTCTTTAAAGTTAACTTTAATGCCCGCACCACGAACAATACCTAGAGTGGGAGTGCTTATTGTTTCTTTACCCGTATCTCTAATGATGGTTGTAGAACTTGCATCAATAGGTTTACTGTAAATGAAAACCATGTCGATACGATTCGTCACATTATCTACGGAGGCGGGCTCACCCCCCGCGTCAATGTAATCAAAATCTGTTGTGTCAAATACAGGAACTTCAATTGCTAACTCATCAGGAACATCTACAATAGCAGTTCTAGCTACTCCTCTCCACTTTTTCACAAAGAAACTTTCTGTCTGTGGTAAGTAACTAAACCCATTTCCTGGGTCAGTATAGTCGTAGGTAGTAAGTAGGATACTATCGGCAACACTATTCTGAGATTTCGCCCAAACTAATGCCTCTGTGATAAGCATAGGTATATTAGCGGCCCCTACAGTGCCTTCCGACGTTGTGGTTTCATTGTACCCTAAAGCACCGGAATCTTCTTGAGTTGAAACCTCAACTCCAAATACGCCTATAGGGCTATCTGGAGTTATTACAGGCCAAGTAAATGCTCTCTCAGCAAGACCATTCATTCCTAAAGCGTCCGCTGTTACGGAGTTTTGAAAAGTTTCCAAAACAGTTCTTAGAATGTTGTTTACCCCCGATTCGGTGACGGTATTAAATGTTCCTGGGTTAGGAAGCGCAGCTTCGTAGGCATCCACATCCCCCACGGAAGGGCCTAAAACTTGCCTAAGGTACGCAAGTGGTTTTTTGCTGCTGGCATCATTGATTCTAGCTGTATACCTTCCTGGCTTTACTCTAACAAGTCTGTCTCCACCAGTAGAGTACGGCTTAAGCTCTTCAATGTCTATACGCTTAACCTTAGTGATCTTAATGATTTCTCTCTTAATTTGATCCTTAAGCCACAAGCAGTTTTCTTGAAGTTGCTTTAGCGGGATGTTATCTACCTCAAAATAATACGGATCGTTAGCTTTAAAAAAGCGAACCGGATCAGTAAACTTATAATTACTTTCGTTGTATTGTTGTTCAGCCATTAGTCATCCCTCGAAAGATCGAATACTGTTGCTGACTTGAAGCCTGTAATCCCATCACCTTGATAGGTTTCTGAAGCTCTACTTTGATCAGCTTTGTAGATTGTAGTTTTCTTTGGTCTTCCTGCCAGCCCGACGCTCGCATTTCTAGCGTTAGCAAATGTGTCGGCGGCAGATTCCTCTAATACACACTGCGTTGGGTTTTCCTCTATTATCTCAGCGCAATAGTAGAACCCTGATGTCCACAAGGAATCAGCAATTCCGTCCCCATCACTATCATAGCTGAGTTTCAATAGGTCAGGAGCATAACCACTAGCATTTATATATCCTTCTGGGGGCAGCGCGGAAAGCGGAGCAGAACAATTATAGCCCTGTGCGAATATTTGATACGCAGGGCCTAAAGCACTAAGATCCGGCCCCCCAGCTAAAAGTTTTGTACTCGCCTTAGGTGACCAGTAAATCCTGAATGGCCCACGGTTGTTATATGCTCCGCTTACACCAAAGGTATAAAGCTGTGTTCCACTGACATTGATACCAGCCCCAGCCAACTGTTCGATTTCTTCTTGTGTAATAGCCTGTGGTACTGGAGCAAACCTGTCGAAGCTCGTATTAACATCTACACCTTTAGGCACCATCCAAACAGAACTTCCTGCACCGAAGGCGTCTAGAATACTTATTGTTCCCGTGTCAGGGGTTCCTGACGGAGCGCCGTTTCCGACGAAGGTGTTTCCTCCTGCGGAAGACAAGTATAAGGCACTAGGTCCATGTTGTATACCATCAATCGGGTGGAGGCCGCTGACGGACAGATACTTAGCTTTCAGTTTAGATTGATCAGCGATATTCCAAATACCAAACCTATCGCAAAGCTCTCCGTTAACATCATAATATAACCCATCTGCGGGACTAGCATTGAAAGGGAAGGGGAAATGAACATTCTCAACATCAACAACACTATTTCCTAAGGCCCTAACACACATTCCCCCAACCGAAAATTGTTGAGAATCTGTATAGTTAGGAGACCCTAATGGTCTATCGAAAATTATGGTATTAAGTTGAACATTATTCTGTACCGTCTTCGGTAGTACGCCCGCATCAGGAATTTGATCTAAAGTGCTAGCGTCTACAGAAACACTATCATCCGGGTTTGCGAAAAATTGCATTGACCCAGCAGAAACAACCGCACTAAAAGAAGCGAACTCTGGGTCGGTGGGGCCGACTGCCGTTAAAAGAGCGGGTCCAGAAAGCCCCGTCCCCCAGTTAGCTGGATACGCCCCTAAGTCCTTCATGGTTATAGTGCTATTATTATCAGCAACAATACAAGCTTTTGTTGAGTGAAGCTCTACTGCCGTATGATTTCCTGGGGCAGAAACACCAAAAGATTGATCAGGAACCCTACTTTCAGGTAGCCTTCTAGGCTCGAATGTGGCGACGGAGTTATTTGAAGCAAGAACGTCTACGCCAAACTGGGCGATGGCCGTAGGTCCGTGAAAGGAAATCTGAGAAACTTTGTCAGCCATAGCACCAACAACGCTCTTCTGCTTTGCATACTCATTGGGACCTAAGATATATGTAGCAGCGTCTTTGTTGCCAGTAAACCTAGCTTCGGATCCCCCTGTAGCCAAAACACCTCTACCGAAAATTGTTTGATTATCATTAGTAGAATCGTTTACTAAGATCATAGCTTTATACAGATCAAGAACAGAGTTCTTTGCCGCTTTAAGAGCAGCAGAACCACCAAAAGCGTTCTGGTATCGAGTGTACCCATAAGAGCTAGCAGCATTCTCCTTAGGCTTAAATCCAAACTTACTGTTACTTTCTAATTCTACATGCATGCTATTGCCGGAGAAGTCTAGCTGGCTGCGGTCGGCTCTATCTAGTTTCGCGTCGGAATCAAAAGTAAGAGTAGAGTTGTTAGCTAGTATGCCTTGCTCTTGATTTCCTTCTACGGTCAGGTCCTCATAAGAAAATACAGACCCCTCACAAACAATACCTTTCTTATTGCCATAAACATCTATTAGACCCTTCACATCTGCAAAAGAAGAATTTAATTCAATGCCCACTAAATTGTTCAACTCAGAAACTAAAGCTCCTTCCGTAACTCTGAATGTTGTAGTTCTTTGGACTCCACCAAAAAGCTTTGAGTTATCCAGAACTATGCCTTTAGTGTTTCTAGAAGCAACAAAGAGTGCGTCTCTACCAGAAGCTTGGTAATCACCAACATCATCGAGGGAAGAAGAAGCAAGAGAGCTTAGGGTTACTTCACTGTTAATTGCATGAATACCTATGCCCTTCTCAGGGACTCTAGTTGCTACTGTACCCTCATAGTTTCTATAAGAGAACGCTGACCTCGACAAGGTTACCGCAGAGTTAAGGAACTTAAACCCAGCTTCTTTATTTCTTACAGAGGCACAGTTTTCTAGAACCACTTTAGAATTATTTACTTCTATACCTACATTTTGATTTTGTATGATCGCTGCCCCTCCAGTGCTTGTGGTAGCATTAACTAGAAAGTTTCTTATGTATATCGGACCATCGCAATTTTGAACTTTGATCTTAGTGCATTTATTTCCGTAATAGTTTCCTCCTAGGCTAAGATTTTGTAGAATAGCCGGTCTTGCTAAAAAAGTATCAGTAAAAGTATTAACACCACTAATATCTAAAGTTTCGAGTGTAGTATCGTCTATTTTATTTTCAAAAGGATTTATTCCAAATGAGTTTGCAATACCCGGCGACGTTACTGTTGAATTGGCTATATTAAAAGATGTGTGTAACGGAGCAAACCTACTTGTAGCATCAATCCTAGGATAAAATATAATATTGTTATTGTCGTCCGCTCTAGAATCAATAACACTTGATAGAACTGGTGTTTGTATGTGAACGCAACTAGTATCAGCTAACGTGGCGCTTAGATCTCCCGCAAGAATTCTCGAACACATGTTAATAAATCTATTGCGAGCAGGGGGCGCTGGGGCAATATTAGATATTGAAGATGCATTAAGAATCCTTGAAAAGTTTCTATTTACAATTTCTATAGAGCCATTCTCTTCTATCCTAAAGTTGTTAAGTTCAAGTGGCCCAAGGTCTCCAAAGTTACCTACTTCAATAAGAACTGGGAAGCGAACTACTTTTGGAATAGCCGCTATAGCAGAGCTTAGGTCTGTGAAAATATTTCTATTCTGCTGTAAGGTTAACGCCGGGGCGTCAGCAGACACCGTAAGCGCCAGCCCAGGTACGCCCGCAGAGGTAGTGAATCCTTGCTGCTCCCAAAGCTCGTATGTGCGCTCTTCTAAATCGTAAAGAGGTAAGTTATCCTGCTCCCAATTATAGAAGGTACTTGTATCAAACTTGGTAACATACGGCGTCCAAGCATTGAATAGCGCCACATTGCCACTACTTGTGTAAATATCGTTTGGATTGAAAGCCATATCAGAAGTTTATTGTCCACCTAAAAATTAAACTAAAATCATTAGTCTTTACTATATCACTAAATGTTCTGTAACAAACTAGAATCGGTCGGTCTTCTGCATTACCCGTAGGGTTCTTCATAAACATTCCGATCTCATTTATTGCTGCATCAGCCCCGTCTCTGGTTAAATCGTTTGCAGTCTCCTCGTCAACAACCAAAGTATACCTGACTGAACTATCATTAATTCTAGTCATTTTACTAGCAGGTATCTCGGCAAAAACGCGGCCTGGGACTACACCCGCTCCAACCAATTGTTCGCCAACGAAAATTTGATTGTTTGTTCCTGTTCCATACTCATCAACAGAAGATAGTTGCCCAGATAACTGATTAATAGAACTAACTACCCCTCCTGCGGGAGGACCAGATACGCCGAGTTGAAACTTTTGAATTTGATAATCTAGAATCTGATCTGAGCCAGAGGCGGTGAACAGATATGATAGTCCTGTGCCCATACCGGACACAATAATGTTTGGGTCGTCAAGAAGTATTTCTTCCTCCCCGGATATCTCTTTTTTAATTATGGTGAGATGTCCTGTAATCCCCAACTCTTCTGTAAAATTCTTCATAGGAAACGAAGCCTCCACTTTATGGTCATGTCTTGATATTGTGTAATGTCATCAATGTATGTAAGATCTTTCGACAATCCCTTTCTACAAAACAACTTGTATTTTCTAGGATTATCTAGTGCGCTGAATGCAAACGGTGGACTATTTCCTGCCGTAAGTGACTCCTTAAGATCTAAAGCCCATAAACCCATATGGTACACCCCTCCATAAAAATTCAAAGCAGCTACATCATCCTTCGATAAAGTTAAGGCATATTCCACAATACCGTTAGATGCGAAAGACGCATTGGAAGATACAGTAACTCCATTTTGAGAATTTGTTCCCGACACAACAGAGATGAACCCGTCTGCATCTATAGAACTGGCTTCGTTAGGATAACTTCCAGCAGTAAGAGAAAGCTCCTGTGACGGAGAAGCCGACCCCAAAGAAGAGAACGTCAATAACATAGGCCCAACTGTTCCAGCTTCCGAGGCTCCAGGAGGGTACGTCCCTAAGAATGCAGCGGCTATAAAATAATCATTAGTTGAGGGGCCACCGCTTGGAGGGAAAATACTAAATTTAGTGCTTGATGGATGATAGTTTTGGTGCTGGCCCGTTCCTGAAACATAAGTGCTAACATCGAAGTAAGGGCTTTCTGGGGCATTTGGGTTAGGGTCAATGGGTAAGTTTGTACTTAATTCTAATACTTCTAGTTGAGGATCGGGTGCCGTTGGGGTATAAGTATCTATCGGATTTTGAGCGGGGGGAGTTTCTTCCAGAGTTAATCCTAGTGCTGAATATTCATTAGTATTTACTTTATCTGTCACTAATTTGACTAGTCCAAGCCTAGTGTTAGGATTAATTTTTCTAGCACTAGAAGTTCCTGAAGCATAGCTTTGAGGAGCCGTACCAAAAGACATAGCTTGAATCGTAAAGTTAGATGTGTCCAATAAAGGAGCCAACTCTGGGATATCAGAATAAGACGGAGAGATCGTCATGATATCAGCAAGAATAGACCCGGCCCCGTCTGTCAGCATGTTATTGTCGCTAAAGACTATCTTATCTCCCTGCCAAATTTCTATTTCTCCTCTCATCAGTTATCAAACTCCACTTCTGTATATTGTTGCCCGCTTTTGGTATTAGGAACCCAGTCAGGATGTTGTCTGTAGCTGTTCCTGCTTCCTCCGCTGACCCCCAAGTCTTCGAAGCTAATGCTGGCGTCTCTAGTTGCGAAGACGGTAGTGTGCATTCCTGCGGGTTGTCCTATTAACCCATTATAGAATTTTAATAAACCTGCGATTTCTTTTTTATCCATGAAGTATTTGTATTCTTCAATAAAAGGCGTTAATGGGATACCGCTAGTTTCTAAACCAAACCCTGTTGACATACCCGCCTGATAACGGAGAGTGGTGTCTTGCAACTCTACGCTATCAAGAAGCATGTATTTGTTTTGATTTTGGTTCTCTAGGAAAAATACTTCTACTACATAATTTCTGTCTTTATGTACCTGATCGGTTTTCTTAAATTGCTCATTGTTCTTATCTATAATTTTTAGATATTCATAATTGTTATGAACAGTAAAGTTTCTTGTATCGAACTTTACTGAGAACTCATCAAAGTATTCTTCGTTGATCGTTTGCAAAGAGATGTCCGGGTACTTTTTACTTTGGGTATCTTGTGCATTCAGGCAATACTCTACAAAAGTGTTTCCTCTATCCCTTAAAGCAAAGTTAAATATATGAGAGAGACTATATTTAACTTGATCTATACTTAGAGTAGTTACATCTGTAGGCACCCATTTCCCTTTTTGCGTCCAGGTCCACATCAACCCGTCTTCAGGTTCAGTATGAATCCATACGCCTAATTTTCCTCCACCCAAAATACCCTTTTCTTCATCAGCTACTAAAGCCTTTACCTTAACTTCAAACTGATGCTCAGGCACTAAAGTATTAACGGCCTCCCCATAAGAGGATAAATCAAATCTTAAGCGAGGTAATCCTCCAACAGATTTACATTTAATTACTGTATTGTCTATTAAATAATTACTCTTACCCTTAACATATGCTGATGAATCTAAACGAATAATCTTAAATTGGTTTGCGGTTGGTCCTGAAGAAACATCACAAATTTCTACACCACTTAGTATTGTTGGGTTTCTGTAATCAGCGGAACTAACAGAATCTAAATAAGTGCCGGAGATAGGGATCACCGCATCTCTAGGCTCTCTTGCTACAAATGTTCCTGGCGCTCCGTCTGAGAAAGTATTTGTATTATTTATTGGTTTATCGTCTAGAACTGAGGTTTCTAAGAAAGAGGCTCCATTAACACCTAGCTTTTTAAAATCACAATTGTAAAGACCCTTGCCGAAGATGTGAGCAAATATATACCCCCCGGTTCTATTTTGATAGTCTGCCCCAAGAGGATGTCTATTAAAGGTCTTGCAGTACGCTGCGTATAGCTTCTGGAAATCACTTCCTGGGCTAAAGGATTCGTAGTCTTTGTAAGAGTTTAATACATACCCGCTTGCTATTGCAGAGTTGGCGAAGCTTTGTACTTGGTCTTTCCAATAAGTATCGTCTGAGAAACTAGATGGGTCATTACTTATTTGTCTTTCCGCATAATCTCTAGCCTTCTTTTCAAATAAAGAGTGCATAGAAAAGTAAACCTCAGGCATTTGACAACGATCAACGTATCTGTCCGTGGCTGATGTAATGTCTTCGTTCTTAGCGTCCGAACCTAAGCCCCCAGCAAACCCCCTGTAAGGGAATGTGTTACTTGTGTCAACACCGGAAAAGGTTTTATTTGATTGTAAATTTTCACAAAAGTCCCAAACACCAGAGATATTAGTATGGTCCTCTATAGGAAAAAAAGAATTTGAAGAAGGAATATATCCTAGCGTAAGCTCACCTAAAGAGCTTGGCATGGACTCTTCGTTTATAAGCTCTGCCCATTGGACAGGAGCATTAAATCCTGTTCTATCGTAATACCCCTCTTTTGGAAGGACATTCTTTAAGTTACGTCTCCTTAAAGCATTTCTAGTTGGGCCTACAATTACGTCGGTAGAACTTAACTGAGATGTTATGGTGTCTACTTGATCTCGTTTAAAGGTACTGTACCCTTCGGGTGTTTTGCTTGATGTAATCTCTACTCCACTGACCGCTATGTTGCCTAGAATAGTTCCTGAGGAATATCCGGCCCGCGTGTCCACTTTGTCCACTCCGACGTAAGAGAAGAGCGTAGAAGAGGGCTCAGTGAAATCAAACGCCGAGGCGTTTAGATTAACTCTAGGAATAGAGTGAGCAGGGCTGTATTCTTGAGTAACCCTGGCTGTTTCATACAATGCATACTTAGAATCGTTCTCTAAGTTAGCACTTCTAAAATTAAAATCAGTATTATCAAAGTCTAAGAAAAAGTGAGAAGACTTACCATTCCATAAGCTAAGTAAATTTTTCTCATAATCTGAGATGCTGAACATCACATCATCATAATTTGGAGGATTTTGGACAGAACTAAAGAACATTAAAAACTCATTTAAGTCTTCAATAGCGTTATCCGTATTTACCGCAGCCTCAGAAATGTAATCGCCTACCTGATCAGCAAATTCCGGCCTAACCTTAAAGCATTTAAGTTTATCCACCAATAGATCTACTAACGGTTGTGTTACAACACAATCTCGATAATACTTTACTTCTTCAAAAGGAGGTATCGGATAATTTTGTCTTCCTCTAAAATTAAAAACAAAATCAGCGTCGCCTTCGAACAATAAATATTGTACTGCTACATCATCCTGTGGGTGAGATATACCAGCCATGTAAACTCCTGTACCAAAAGGTCCTTGGCCTACTGCGTCATCCCATTGAGACCGTTCTCCATAATCATACCTCTGTCTTCGTATAGCTTCATACCCCGGCCCACCGCTGACATGTGCGTGCCAACCGAGAGACTTAGGGTCTCCAATAATACTATAGACCTCTCCTTTCGTGCCATCAGCGTTCATTTTATAGAATCTAGGCAGCGGGTACTCTTCACCAAAAGAACGGAAGTTTTCGGGAAATACTCTAGCCAAATCAAGTAAGATGGTGTCTGTAGCCAGCTTTAAATTATCCTCTAAACTACTTGTACTATAAGCAAATACGCCAGACTCAGAAGCTTTTTCTACTGTCCAAGTCTTTAGGTCTTTAAACAAAGGGGATTCAGTTCCTAAAGCATACCAAATAAGGAAGGGTAAATAAGATTCCCAAAGAGGAGTTATACTTCCACTTAGGTCTAACACACTATTTACTATTAGCGCATTTAACGCGGATCTTAGAGCAGCTTCAGTACCTATTTTTTTGTATACGTCTGTAGCTACCCTAAGTTGGTGTCTCCACTTCTCTGATGCGTTTCCTCTTAGTTTATACCCTATTAGGTCAGCAAGGTATCTTATACGCTCGGCATCAACATTCTCAATGTCATAGAGATATTTTATATTTTCCGCTTGATCTGATATATCAGAAAAATGAAAACCTAGAGCAGTTAAAAATTTTCTATGCGGGCCAGCAGACTTTCTGTCTTCTAAAGTTATTTGTGCATCTATAAAATCATCAAATGCAGCTTTTACTGTGTAGTCTTGTGAGTCAATATTCAATGGAGAATAAATGACTTGATTCAAAACCTGTAAGTTCTCTAATCTTTGTGTTCCACTAGTGTAGGTGGCTACTGATCCATCGCTAGAATCTAGTATAGCGTCAGCGGGGCCAGAAAGAAAAGCATCAGGTATGTAAGATCCAAACGAGCACGCCTCAACATTTTTCCAAACGTACTCTTGGAGTCCACTAACCCCGTCGAGCGTATTAAGTTCTCTTCCTATAAATAGATCAGATAAGCAAGCTAAAACAAAAGATGATGGCGAGTAATCTAAGCCCCCCAAAGCGGAAGTATTTAAAAAGTAAAACCAACCTAAGCTATCCACTAAATAATTATGTACGCTTGATGCTTCCGCGTTGTTAGTAAACGCAGAAAGCTCAGACATGTTATTTTCTATCGTTCCTGGCGTGTTAACGCCAGGGGGAACTAGTTTAGGTAATAAAGTAGAAGATAAGTAATTATAAAAATCTACTTTTGCTTCAAAATTACTATAGTTTTTCTCTAAGGGTAACAGAATGTCTTGTAGAAAACTTTGATTTGTTACTTTCGTTAGCTCATTTTGTTTTACAAAATATTGAGATATACCATTAATGGAACTAAGGTCTTTAGTTTGGGTTCCTGGGACGGAAGATAACGGCAAAACAGTAGAAACATTATTAGCAATGTCAATATGTGTTTTAATTACTTGTGAGATGGGATTTATTTCCGTCCCGTGTAACTCAACATCTTCTTGTTGGTAAACGCCTGGAGTCAATACCTCAAGTAGGTCCACAAAGTTAGACTTGTAGTACGTTCTTGGGTTCGGAGTGTATTTGCTGTTGTCAACCATTAGGCTAGGTATTCTACATTAATTGTTAAATTATTCAGTTGAATAATTTCATTGAAATCAATTCTAATATCCTGATCTACGTTGTCCAAAGTAGAGAATCGAACCTCGTCTACCTCAAAGATTGTTCTATTTAAGTCAGCAACAATAAGATCTTCACCAAACTCAGTGTTATCTATACTCAAGTAAGTTAGGATTTTGTCTCTTACCCTTGCCTTAACAGCTTCTTCGTTTTCCTTTTGCGATAAATCAACCCTAATCGTACATACTAAATCTAGAGTTCTAATTAAACCATCTACTACAACAATATCATCGGTCATCATTTTTTTCTCAGTCATCGCAGTAAGAAGCTGAGTCTTGAAATTAGTTGTAGCTTTTTGCAGTTGGAGGTCTCCGGCTTTTTCTAGTATGTATATGTCTATTGTGTTAGCTGAGGAATAGGCATTTCTTGTTGCTGCTGTAGCCTTTCCCGCTGTACCAAAATCACTAATAAACGTATTAGCAAACACAGAGTAATCTTGTAATGTTACTAGTCTATCCTGTCTTCTAAACGTCAAAGGAGCATACTTTTTCGCGTGTTCAATAGTTTCTGCGTTCGCGCCGCCAGTAGCTTTAGACGTATTTGTCATTGTACCTTGATACGCTGTTTCCCCTGCTGTTGCCACTACAGAGGCATTAATTGCTCGCTTCTCTAGGTTTCCTCTAGTGCCTCCCCCAACACGATAGTTAACCGAATAACTAGCATCGGACGGAGGAGAAACTCCAGCCACTCCGTTGCCAAACACTATTGTAGCCTTGTAAAAATCATCATAGTTTATTTCAAAAATTTTGTCTGAAGCGCCAGAAGCGAAATAAACAGAATCCACTTCTTTGTATGCCCCCTCAGTCTCTGGAGTATTTGTTTGGAGGAAGACCTCCACACTTCCCTCTATTACAGGGCCGTCAGCCAGTTCAATAGTTTTCTGCCCTTCAGTCGCTGCGAAGTCTCCTGTCTCAACTACAAGAGCGCCTTCTTGAATAGCTAAATTAGAAAAAATATTTTTATTGTCTCCCAGCCCTTCTCCGCTAGGTGTTAAGAATATTTGGGCTGTTGTATTAGCAGAATCAACTAAACCGTTTACTACCTTATAGAGAGTATATGTTGTTTGAGCGCCGTCTTCTGGTGACAATATCTCCAACACTCTCTCTGAAGGATTAATTACTATTTGTGAGACCATAGAAAGGTCTTCATTAGAAAAAGTTACCTGAGCATCTGCTGCGGCAGACAATGGTCCTCGCATTCTTATACCTATTAGCTCTAACAACTTCTTAACACTAGCTCTTTGTTGAGCAGTTGTTATATAATTTTCATTAGCTAACATGTCAGCCTTCATGGAAATAACTGCCCCCATGTACGCAGCTAGTTCAATAAACATCATCCCTAAGTCGGATTCTACAAAATACTTATAGTCGTCTGGATAAACAGATTTTATATAAGATATTAAAGAATCTCTAAGCGACGTAAAGTCCGTAGCTGCGAAGTCGATAAGCTTCATTCTACTATTCAAAACTAAAGGAGCTAACTTCATAAAGTCTGAAGATATAGTACCAGAAAAATTCATTGTATTTTTGCCTCGATATCAAAAACCTCCAGGTCGGCTGTGTCTAGGCTAACAGACAAGACAACCCTAATTCCATTTCCGCCAGTAGCGTCATATTCCCCAGTCTCAAAAACAGCCACTTTCCTCAACGTGGCCCCTACAATATAGTTAGAAAAGGAAACACTTATAGTGTTTCTTATTGCTTCAAATAACTCAGACGTTATTGGTTGAAATAAATACTTTCTAAGGTTGCAACCAAAGTTAGGTAGCATTAGCCTTTCGCCCCTTTCTGTCTTTAAAAGCTGTGCCACCGCCTGTCGTATCATCTGACGCCCACTGCTTTTTTTAAAAAATCCCCCACTATCTTTGTTCAAACCTAAAGGGAAGGTTAAACCATATACCTCTTGCCTTTTAGCAGTTGGAGCTTGTTCTTCGTACTTAGTAGGTCTTCTACCAAAACGAAATACTGTTGAGTTAGCGGCCATTAGATTTTAATATTTTTGAAGAAGCCTTTTTGGGCGTCGTAGTTTATTCTTACCTCTGTACTATTTAGTGGTTTAGAGTAAAATTTTAAGCTTCCTATATGTCCCCGAAGACCGCTTGTTATTCCTCCTCTATCTCCACCCATAAAATTACCCCTATAGTACATCCCATCAGTATATCCTCCTCCAACTATCCAAGGAGTATAAAAGGAATTTAACAACGGGCCTTCTTTTAAAATCTGAGGCGCATCTACAGTAGTAGAGCTATATTCAAAGCTATTGGCTTTTTTGAATGTTGGGAGAGCCGCTGCTTGGCCCATAGGCATACCGAAAACGTCGGTCATAGAAGACATGGCAACGAGGTCCCCGTCAGCGTACATCCTAACCTCATTCCTTATTGGGTCACAAGCAACATCAATAAGAACAAACTGAGAAGATACGTCTCCAAAGCTAGTAGAAGACAAATCTACTTTCATTTTAAGCAGGTCAGGGAAATTAACACAATCGCTCTTGTTAATAAATGAAGCCGAAGAAGCGTCTCTAGATATTGTTGGTGCTATAAAAAAGCTTAGAGAGGACACAGGATCGTTAGCAGCATTATCATTACTGTGGTATATTGGTAGTGCTGAAGTTGAAGTTTGTGTTATTCTTCTGTCTCGACTGAAGCCACAAAGCATACCTCGAACCAACTGCTCTCCTCTATCATTAGGCAGGAAGTCTAAGTCTCTAACAGACCCGTCAGTATCTAAATTAGATACTCCTTCTTTTATTCCGACGTTCTCACTAGCTAAGACAACTTTTGTAAGAGAAGATGGGCCTCCACTTAACCAACCAGTTGCCCCGTCTGTAATGTTCGGAACATGAACCCAAAACTCCATACTGAAGCCCGAAGGTGAGTACGTTAGGTTTCTATACTCTGGGGTGTCCGGTAGTTTTACATAACTTCCTACTGCGGAAGCTGCCGCCTCTTGTCCCTCTGTTGATTTATTTTTAACAATGCCTTGTAAGTAAGGCACCCCTAACCCAGAAACAAATATGTCTCTTTTAGATGTTCCTACCATCTGAGCATTATTGTACATATCCTCTGTAGCACAATTAGTAGTTTGGAACTTCTCGGAAGCCGGAAGCTCTAAGTTTGTGTCTAAGAAGTTGTAGATAGCAAAAAGATTTTCTGTTACGATAGCGTCCGTAAGGGAGAGCACTGCCGCATTAGTAGAACCTGTTGACGAAGGGGTGTAAATAATACTTCCCTTACCTACTGTGGGAATATTTAAATGCTCATAACTAAGAGATTCTGGCTTTGCACTAACCTTTACATACTTAGCGTTGATTGGAAGTACAATCCCAGTAACCTCTGCTTGCTCAAAAATTAGAGCTTTCTGCTTTTCTAAATCAACTTGGAGGTTATAATCAGCTAAAAACGAAAAATCATTGATTGGTATTTTACCTGGAGGAAATACTGGGGATGTTTCGCCTCCGTAAATTTGGGGTGCTTTAACAGCTACCTCAATCTGTTTCTTTCTTCTATTTAGCTTATTGTTATGAGTAGCTATTTCAGAAATGATAAGCTGCTTTTGGTTTAATACTATGGCGTCAGTTTCACTGCCCGTTTCGTTTATATACGTTTGCAGGTCTGCGGACAAATCAAATACTAGCTTATCTCTTTGTTGTTTTAATACTTGCAAGAAATGGTCTTGATCATAATATTCTTGCATTCCTAAGCTGTCGTCTATCAAGGCAATGTCAAAAATATTGTCAGCAAACCTGTTAAGAGAGTTCAAGTCTATCTCATCACCTCTTCCCCCTAGGTTAGGATCGAAGTTATACTTCCACCTGTCGCCAACAGGAACAATCCCAGAGATAGCCGTATACACAGGATCAAGTCCTCCTTTCTGCGAGTCATAGTAGAGACCGTCTTTAGTTAATAGGTACTGGCCTGTCGTAGTTTCTGGGGGGCCAAACGTAAGGCGGAAAGTTCCTTCTTCATCTAAACCGGGGTCAACAGCCCCTGAAGTGTTTAGTAGTGAAAGACCGTACTCAGCGTCGTCTTTGAATAAAGGCTCTAGGGAAGGATCTTCTTGTCTAGCTTTAAGAATTGCATTGATTTTAGCCTCTAAAGCATTGGCTCTATCAATAAACTCTTTGCCCTCGTTTGCTACAGCTATGGCGGCGGCGTACTTTTGATTAGCCTCTGCCTCTCGCTCCGCAGGAGTTTTGTTTTTTGATCCGTAGGAAGGGTCAGAAGCTTCTAGGTAATCTTTGTAGCCCCCTACACAATCGAGAATACCTTGAACCTGCTCAACCGCAGCATTGATACCGTTGTAAATATCAGCGCCAAACTCAGCTAAAGCATTAATATACTCAATGATAACAAAAAGCTGGTCGAGTCCAATACCCATCCAGCCCTCTCCAATCTTAAATTGAAATCTTCCCGTAGCCAAATCAAAAGTAAAGATTCCGAAGTCTAGCTGTACCATTCGGTACAGCTTATTAATAAACTCCTGTGCTTTTGCTCTAGCCTCTTGAGTGGCTAAAGAAATACTTACTAGAACAGGTGTAGGGAGAAGGCTAAGTAAGTCTTCTCCTAAGTTTAAGAGACAACTTGGCATTCCATAGGTAATCCCTAACGCTCTAACTGCGCCAGTACCTTCTCCTTTTACACTAAGGAATGTTTCTAAATCAAAAGATGCCATTTATAATACTCCGGTGAATGCGTAGTCTCCTAACCCTAGCAGTGCTTTTCCTGTAGGGGCGGGTAAATTACTGTTAGGTATTGCCAGGGAGGGAAGACCTAATGTACCTGGAGGAGCACCTGCTAGACTAACAAGACTTCCATTAACATTAGTGGGGCCTAGACTGTCAATAATTACAGCAGCTTCTCCTCTAATAGATAGTGGACCTAAAGAGTTTAATCTTAATCCTCCTACGCCAGCGTTAATATCAATAGTTGTAGCATCTAAAACAATTTTTCCTGCCGTAGGGTTCAAACATTTTAGTACGATTGTTCCATCAGGAGCGTTAGTTTGTAGTTGGATTAGTTGCTGAGTTCCCGTTACACTTGTAGTCTCTAAAAATATTCTGCCTAGAAGCGGAGACTTTGACATTATGTTTACATCACCCCAATCACTTTGTACATTTACATTGCCACAAGGGATAAGAGGATTAATGTGTTGGAAGTTGCCCCAAAGAACTCCATTTGCACTATTTCTTACAGTTAGCTCCCTTCCTCCGCTACCCACACGCGCTTCTAGATCACTTCCTGTACTCCTTAATAATTGTGGACCCTTCGACATAATCTCGATAGACTGCGCGTCCTTTCCGGGCACAAATTGGGGGTTGCTGGTCAGGGTTATGGACGAGTTGTTTCCTGAGTCTAGTTTGATAGAGTCGATGCCTGGGCTGTCGTGCATCGTAATTTTCTTTCCACTACCCGTTCTCAGTTCCGCTTTAACATTATTAACAGTCTTTTGGTCATTCTCGTCCGAAAGCTCTAAAGCTTGGCCGTTATTTCCCTGCAAAATCACTTTAGCAGGAACTCCAGCAAGTTTATTTATACCTGGATCTATTCTAGAGAAGGGTGTAGAAGTATTTTCTTTATCCTCACTTGATGTTAACTCAGGAGAAAATGTTGCTCCCATGTAGTACCAGCTATCGCTACCTTCGGGACAACAAACCAAAATAGGAGTAAATAGCTCAGGGACCGCAATCATTCCAGCAGTCCCCCCACTACCATAAGGGCTAACGTAATAAACAGTTTGAAGCCCCTCCATCCCAGAGATCTTAGCTAAAAATACACCCCTAGTAGAAAGATCTACTCTACTTCTAACTTCTGCTGTCTTTATTTGTGTCTTCTCTAGTTCCATATTATTTTAGAATTTTGTATAAAAATTGGGAGCAGGTATAGTTTTCCACAGATCAGCCTGATCCTTCGGTAGAGTGACCGGAACCGTAAAGTTTTCGTCTCCAACCTTGATGGTTGGGATGTTAACTGTCTCTAGCTTTGTTGTCATATCAATTTTAGCTAACTGAAATTCAGAATGACATTTACCAGAACTAATGGTATGCTTAAGTCCCGTTATAAAATACAGCCCTGTTAGGAATCGGTTAAATTTAGATCTTTTTACTTTACCAGAAGTTTTTACAGGGGCGTCTTCAGCTAGTAGGATTACGGGTTTTGATACTAAAGCACCTCTTGTAGCTAGGTTGAAGAAGGGCAGCGTTTGTATGGTTGCGCTTCTAGTTACCTTGGTAATCATATTAGCGAACCTATCCATTAGTTGAGGTGGGGACTGCTCAAGCTCCTCTTCAATTTCTACAGTCATAGCATTTCCGTTTCTACTTATTGCCTCAACAAAACTAGCAATAGCTTTCTCTCTAGCATCTCCATCATCATCATAGACTTCCTTAACTAAGTCAGGACTTAGCTTATCCATAATTTTTTTTATTAGTTTTTTATTATCTAAAGCAGGACCAAAGGAAGAATACTTATTTGCTAGAACAGCTTTTGCCATACCCGCTTGATCTAATATTTCAAAATCGTTTTCTCTAATATTTATTCCTCCTCCCTCTTTTACGAATTGTGCCACTCGATCTATATTTGCGGCAAAAGTTAAAAGTAGGTTAGCAAAATAATTACCCTCATCTTTAGCTTTTATGGAGAGCACATTCGGATTTTGTGTGTTATACCTGAAAATAGGAATAGCTTGTTTTTCAACGTCTTCTTCAACATCAGTAACGCCTTCAACACTGGCAAGGGCAAATTTATCAGGAACAGAGTAAAGGTTTCCTAATAAGTACCCAGGGTATTTTACGCGATTCTTTTCTTTAATTTTTTTAGCGTATTCTCCGCTACCAAAGAAAGCTAAGTCGTCTTTGTAAATATATCCAGCTAGGTCTTTCATTCGGTCTCCAGTGTAAACTAAAGCATTAATAAAAGATGCATCTCCTAATATGTAAGTATCCCTGTTTGAATCAAAGCCGGGGAGATCTGCTAAAATATCAAGTAACTCCATATCTGACTCCGCAATATAAATTGGATAAGGCGTATATGCATCACCAGATACTTTACATATATTATTTATTACTGATTTAACTTTTGCTAGTGCGTCCGGGGTTTTTCCAGTATCAGAAGCCTCCATTGATGCGTAGAATTCATTATTTTTATAAAGGTCGTCACCCGCTCGGAGCGGGATACCACCAGACTTCGCTTGAGCTACTTGCTGCGCTACAAGCACATTTGGTCCAGAATTTGCGTTCTCCTGTGTAACTTTATAAGGACCCTTCGGAGTTATTAACAACTGTAAGCCTAGCTTTTTCAAAAGAGCTTCTACTGCAAATCTTTTATCTTCATACCCATAGTTAGGGCCGGATCCACCGGGAGAGGTTTCTCCTTTTACCCTTTGATAATACTTGGAAAGGGTAATATTGAGATTTGGTAGTAATAAAATAACATTAGCTCCCCCAGTGAACTTTTTCACAAATCTAGTTACAACATCAACTACAAGTTTATGAATGTCTAGATCACCACCTAGTAAGTCGTCGCCATCACCGTAAATCGGCAAGCCCAATCTATCATTTCCAAAAAAATCTAACTCATCGCTATAAGAGGTAAATCTAGTTTTATATCCATATAGGACTGCATCTAAACTTTGGTTGTATAATCCTTTCCTGTTATCTTTATTTAAAGATCGAGGAACAGGAGCAAATCTAAGTGTAATTTTTCTTGTTTTTGAGGGATCTAAAACTACGCCTGTTATCATTAGTCTTTGTACAGGAGACCAATATTCAGGATTTGGACCTACACCAAAGGAAAGATAAAAGTATTTTGTTTTGCTGAGGTCCACTATATTTTTAAATTCCGCAGAGCCAAGCTTAGGTAATTCCTTAGTAGACTTTAATATTTCTTTTTCTTCTTTTTTTTCTATTGAGTTTTTTTCTTTAGAATTTCCGAAAGACAGATATCTGCCTAGAGATAAAAATGCACTTTGTGTATTGACATATAAATCTTCAAATTCGTTTTTAGGATCTATAATCTCTAAAATAGCCTCAGTCTCCGAACCCATCATGTTGTAGTTAAACGAAATAATGTTTGGGTTATTTTGTGTGCTAAACAAAAACACATCTTTATTGTCCTGAGTAAACATAGGCGCTGCCGAACCCAGCTTTTGGAGGGCTTTGTTTAGAGCATCTCTGCTTTCAGATATAATGATATTCCCCGCTGCGACTGTCATGAGAATTTAGGTATTAGTATTCTATCGTTTACTTTAAATCCTTCAAAAGGATCTGATATAGAGTTAACTTCCATTAGAAGCCACCACTTACCGGGGTCTCCATAAAAAACATTTGCTATCAAATCCGGCCTGTGCGCGTAGCCATCAGGAACGTAACCGACTTCATACTCGTAAGAGGTTTCAATATTCTCTATAAGTCGATCATGACCTTCAGTATGAACAATTGTGTTAACCTTAGTATTTCTATGCCTTACTACAGCCTCACCTAATTCGTAAGGGCCTCTATCCTGTACTAATCTTTCTGGCATCAGTTAAACCTCCCTGGATCCATACTCTGGTGTGATTTTGAAAGCATTACTTCCCAACCAACTAGGTTGTCTCTAGAAACTAAATTTCCTGGCTTGAACTCTTCGTAGTCTCCCGCTCTCAACTCTTCTAACTTCATTGATACCCTAACTTGGCGAGGCATCATAGTTTGAAGATCGTACCCCGCTGCCTCGACTGGTTCAAAGTTATAGTCGGTGCATATACAAGGAATATTTTGAAACAGTATACCATGATTCACCCTTACTACAGGAGGACCATAAATAGGCTGCTCTGAGTTATTTGTAACCGAAGCTCGAATAATGTTCATCCAGTACATAACTAAATTTATTAGTCTGTACTTTTCTTTAGATACAGAAAGTGTATTGCTAGGATTATTATTGAAAAGTGTCGTTGCGTTTGATTGAGCTAAATACCCCAAAGGGACATCAGCACCTGGAAAAAGATTAAAATTAGTTTGTTGAAAAACAGGATCTAAAGTAGGAACTTCACTAAATTGAGTATTCGAATAAAACTCATTAAAGAACTTTTCCGCATCAGCCCTAAGGTCTCCCCTCATTCCTCCAACGCTTTCTATCTCTCCTGCGGCGGGAGCAAAGAATCTATCTCTTTCCGCTTCATTGTTTTCTACAGACACCGTGCTAATGTAGTTTTCCAATGCAGTGGACGTACCTTGCTCTAATATGTGAGGAAAGTTTAAGTTAAAAGTTAAATTTAACTTTCTAGATTCGGCTCCGAGGTAGGTGTACAGTTGGCTGGATCTAGCCAGCAAATCATATTTCTCATACCTTGCCCTTTTTGATTCCGTTATGCTTATGTTCTCAAAGAAAGGCATTGTTACAGCAATATCTACACCTCCACCTACAGAAGGAAACTCAAAAGTAAGCTTGGACCTCTCCTCAAGCTTTCTGTCTCTAATAAACTGTGTCATTATTTAGCGCCTCCAGCTATCGCAGTTGCTCCTGGTCCAGGAGGTATGTCCCTGTCTATGGCAGTAGCTATATCTACTTGTGCTTTCAATGAAGCAAGAGCGATGTCCCTCTCTTCATCATAGTTAGATAGTGTAATAGCAAGAAGAGTGTCGCCTAAGCTTTTTACAGATTCTGTCATAAGCATTGTAGGCTCTGCAAAATCGGGGGGTTCTTCCGTATTGTCTTTAATATCAGCCAACGTATTTTGCATTTCCTCAAAGGTAACTTTTGGAAGTCTAAGAGGTTTAAGAGTTTCTGATAAAAGCCTTAGGGGTTCAGATATCCTTTCAATAGGACTTTCTTCTTCTCTGCTTTTTATTGCCTTCTTTACCTCTATCAGTTCGTTATAGAAATCTCTACCTGTTTTTTCTTCGCCGCCGATATTAATAAATTCATTGATTCCTCGGAGTTGTTTAAGTTGGGGAACATGTCCTCCAATAACATCATGAAGACCCTCTCTTAGTTCACCTAACCTTGCAATGTCGGCTTGATGTTCTTTATTACCTTTAAGATATTCTTTATGCATCTTGCCAGAGAGTGTTCCCTCATTACTAAAAGGGTTAAAAGTTTGAAACGTGCTCGCCCCGCCCAGTTTTTTATCAATGCTTCCTCCTAGAAAATCGGTAGCAAAATCAATGATGGGTGAGATATTCGCCAACAGAGTAGAAGCAAGGCTTATAAATAAGTTTGCAATACTAGCCATACTGTTGTATATTTTTAAAAAGATCTTTGTTATTGCTTCTGGGTCTTGAAGAGCGAAACGGATTTTCTGGGCAAATTCTCTAACTCTAGGAATAAGAACCGCATTCAAGCCTTTCATGAAAGTTAGAACTGATTCGTATAATTCTGTAAACACCGTGCGATCAATCGGCTCAAAAAGCTCATCAAAAAGAACATTTATCTGATCAGCAAAACTAACCCTCTGCATTGCTTCTTTCATTTTTCTAGGATCCATCTCACCTAGAGCTTTAATAGAAAATGCCACGTTCCCTAAAGCGTTAACCGGAACAGAGAATCCCTCAATCATAGTTCCAAGGTCTCCCGCCATGCTGTCCACGACTCGGCTAGACTGCTGTGCAGCGGCCATAAATGCTTTCTGCACACCCGCCTCATCTAAACCTTGAATTGCTCTAGTGAAGCCTTGAACACCCAGAATACTTCTTTTCTGCATGGCTTCAAACGAAGGGTCGAACATCAACTGAGCGAAATCTTTGAATTGCTGCTGCATCTCAGGGCCAAGTTGTCCCGCTGCTTTTATGATTCCTCCGACCGCGTTTTCCATACCAGCAGATTTAAACAGAGGAATAAACTGTTTTATTGCATCTACTGAATCGACCAAAGTATCAATACTAACTGTAAACTTATCCCTGGTATCTCTAAGAGCTTCTACTAGGTTATCCCTCTGTCTAGTATCCATTCTCATAGTAGTGTTAAGAAAGGCTAAAGACTTTGCAGTTCCTTTTACGTCACCACCAAGAAGCATTTGCTCGTTAATTAGTTTACCTAGTGACTCTTGTAGCTCATCAATCTCAATACCTGCTGTTAACCCTTCGAAAACAGTTCCTATCCTTTGAGTGAAATCACCACGAAACTGATCGGTAACCATTTCTCTAGTAGGCTTCCCTCGCTCAATGATACCCATTCGCACCATTTCCTCAAAGCCTTTATTTAGGTTACCCACCGTCTCCTTAAACGTATCACCAGCTATTCGGTATTCTTTACCTAACTGAGTTGTAGTAATCTTTAAACTATTTGATAACTCCTCTGTCCCTTTTCTAACACCGTCAAGCGTCCGTTCCGTCCTAGCCGCAGATTCTTTGGCTGATCTATTAAAGTTCTTCTGTAGCTTATCGCTTACAGTTATTTGTTTTGACAACCCCCCCAGCGACAGACCTAAAGCTAAAGAAGCCTTCTGAGCTTTATCTGCCTGCTCTACACCTGATTTTATTTGACCTATAAGCGTCCCTAAGGTGGCATTTAAAGCTTCAAATACTAACGCAATCATTTTACAATTCTCCTAACAGGGCTTTGAATTTTTGAAAGAATATAAGTTCTGTAATTCTCCGGGGGTAGCTCCTTATTGTTATATAGATCGGTGATCGACTCTGGGGTATAATCCCCAGCAAAGGGAACTTTAAATCCTGTAAACAATTTATTTCCTGTTTTTGCGTCTTTCACTACAGGGCTTATTGCAAGAGCGATTATCCATGCGCCTTCGTATTGAAAGAATAGTAGGCTTCCTACGGGTATGCCTGACGCAGATTTTGGTACTATATGCACTTTTAAAGGATCTACAGCATCGACTTGATACAAAAATCTAAGAATTGGTAGTGAAAAAAACCTCATTTGATACTCTTATATATTAGTATATAGGTAATAAACTTGAGCAAAAACATAGACATCGAAATAGTAGACTTCCTTGATTTGATAAACCACACACTGAGTAATGCTTTCACAGAAAAGTGGAGACATAAGTATAGTGAAAAATTTATAAAGCATTTCCAACTCAAGCTTCTTGATTCTATGAACAAACAGAAGCCTATAAAAAAGGAAATGCTTTATAACTATCTTACTAAGAAGTGTAAATACTCAAAAGAGCAGGTACTTAACTTCTTCTCTACTATTGATATTGATATCTACAGACCGTTTATTTACGGCTCTTTGAAGAAGATTTCTTCTTAGCCTTTAGTTCCTCAAATTTCTTTGTGCAGGTTTGGGGATCATTATATTCTGGGCATAGACCCTTGTAAGCACACCAGTTGCAGAAGTCGTTCCTACTAGGCTTAAGCTCAGGCTTCTTCTTCTTCCTAATCTTCCAGACCTCATCAATGATATTCTTGACATGAGCGTTGATTTGAGGTACACTGTATTGAACGTGTACGAAGTTATTAGTTAAAGGGTAGTAATGTGCAGCCACAATATTCTTGATCGGGACATCGTACAGCTTACTAATAGCGTACACATAACCTTTCAACTGTGAGTCCTGGTACAGGTCTACCTTACTCTTCTCCCTCTTAGAGGTCTTGTAGTCGATTACCAGATAGCCCCCATCCTTTCCTTTGATTACTCGGTCAATGACTCCGTTGAGTGTAATGTCGTCCTTTACGGGGACTTGAAACACAAGCTCTGTAGCTATGCTTCCTTCCAAAGTAGCATTGAACTCAAGAAAGTTACGGAAACAGATCGAATCCTTACCCTCATACTTCTTTGATATAGTCCATGTGCCCTTCACCTCTTCAGCGATTTGCTCCATCTCGTCTTGAGTCTTGGCTTTTACGCCATCCTCTAGGACCTTGTGGATATAAGATCCAAAGTGTAGGGCCTCCGTGTTGGCCTCAGCGGGCTCTGGTAGCCTGTCTACATAGCGGAAGCAGTATTTCAATTGGCATTGTTTAAAAGTTTGATACTTTGATTCGGATATAGTATTTATGTACATGATTTCACCTCAGTTTATTAGAGACTTCCTTACCAAAAATTTCTCGGATATTGGACGTTTATCTGCTAATGATCGTGAATTTATCATGGAGTCTCCTTTCATAAGGAATGATTACAAGAAGCATTGCTCTGTTAATGTAGATAGTGGACTATGGCAGTGCTTCAAGACAGGGAGGGATGGAAATTTTATTAGCCTGTACTCGCACCTACAAGGCATACCCTACTTCCAAGCACAAAAAGAGCTCATTATTAAAAACTTTGCTTACTTAGGCAAGCCTATCCCAATAAGCGTTATGCCTGAGGAGAAGAAGCTTGAGCTAGATACCAGCAAGCTTCTTCCGCTTAACATAGCCTCTGGGTTCTCTGAAGACCCTGACATTCTCAAAGCATGGTCTATCCTTTATGAGCGCAAGTTGTTTACTGAGACCGAGGAAAAGAAGGCTCAATACTTCCTGTGCAAGGAGGGTAAGTTCGCCAATAGGATTATCATTCCTTTCATACGGGACGGCATCGTGTTTTACTTTCAGGCTCGCGCCATAGGTGATCAGCAGCCGAAGTATCTAAACCCGTCCACTGAGATCGCCCCTAAATCGTCCGATGTCCTCTACCCTTACTACGACGACCACGATATGCTAGTCGTCTGTGAGGGGCCTCTGGACGCCATCTCATTCCAACTACAAGGTATCAACGCCACGGCCACCATGAAGAACATCGTGAGCCCTAGGCAAGCTGAGATGCTTGCTACCTTTGACGGAGATATCGTCTTAGCCTTTGACAACGACACCGCAGGAGAACGTGGATTTGAGGCGTTTGATAGGCTAAGAAAGGAGCGCCTGATGGACGAGTTCTTTGTGTGCAAGCCGCCATCGGGTTACAAGGATTGGAACGAGGCCCACCAAAATGGAGTGGACCTCGTTCATCACTTAGACGATAATCTACAACTATACGACTTTCAGTATCGTATGCAGAATCAGGTCAACTTATTGTGAAGTATAGGGGCGGAGTAACTATAAGCTCGTTAAGAAGATTATACTTAACGGTTATGCGGTACTGTCCTACAAGACCGCCGAAGTCTGCTACATTTGGGTGAGTGGCTAGTGTAGTAGTGTCAAAGTTAAATATCATCGTGTTGTCAGAAGTGATGTCGATTAGGGAACTAGTATCCGCATACCCAGAAACAGGTACATGAGCAGGTAATGTAGGGGTTCCTTCATTGATCTTCTCAATTAACATCTGAGGATTAAGAATAGCCGATTCTTTGAATATGTTTTTTATGCTGCTGTCAATTTCTCTGTTGTTTAGTGTCACCTCAGTTGTAACCTTAATATTTTCTTTGGATCCTAAGGTAACGTGTTTGTTAATTAGTTTGTTGTTGGCCGTTAGAAGCAGTGGCTCAGTCACTACAAAGAAGGTATCGTCATAAAGGTGGAAATTGTTTATGAGAGACTGGTAGGTAGAACCCTCAGCAAGCAGAACTGTCCATACATCAATGTAATCTCTTACTGCACTAGCAGAGTTTTCTACAACAATAGAAGATCCATGTAGGTTGTACACCCCGCTGATGTCCTGAGTGCCGTCTAGAACGACAACGTATTCACCCTTGGCAACTCGGTAAACTCCGCTTGTAGATGCAATATCTGTACTCGGATTGTATCCAGATGGATCTTGTGCAGGAAATCCTCCATCATCGCCTGAAGGAGCAAAGTTCATTCTAACGATACCTGAAACGATTCCTGGAGAAATTAGGTTATCCTCTAGGATGGTGCTTGGAGTGAAGTTGGCAGACTTGTCAAAGACTGTTACCGCACTAATATCATACGGATCGACGTACTCACCATCATTTATGAAAAAGGCTCTGAGGCCCACCTTTTGTAGCACCGTGGGCCTATTGTTTCTATCTATTAAGCTAGTTCCGTTTAATTGCATTTGCTTCCCTCTCGGCGTCTTCGCGCAGAAGTTTGAGGAATATAGTCCTCTCTAAGCGAGTCATCTCCTTTACGTCAGAATATGTGAAGTTAGCTCGCTTTACCAATATATAGGCTTCTAGAAGCAGAGAATCTAAATCAATTACTTGTTCTAGCTCACGCCGAAAAAATTTGCAGTTATTGGTAGATCAATTACAGACACCCCTCCACAAGAAGTACATTTAAGTTTTACCTTAGTGTCAACGCCAAAGTCCAAGTTAAATGCCGACAGAATGGTCTTTATATCCACTAGTGGAAGTTTATTCAGCACCGCTGATATAATTGATTTATCTGTATGTCCGTCAATAGATTCTACGAAACGCCAAAGTCCGTCTAAAGAATCTTCTGCATTAGATAGAAGTTTTTCGTCATTAACTCTAGGAAGTTTAACTTTTACTTCTTTTTTTGCTTTTGGAAGAGTAACAATGATGGGCTCCATAAATTCATCAGGAACTTTATGCACGGTTAGCTGCGATAATTTTACGTTAGTTGGGTTTTCTGCCTCGCAATGTGAACAAACCAACATTGTGTCGTATTCATCTCCGTAAGAAATTTCTCTCAGTTTCATTATAAGATATAACTTATCGAAAGATAGTAACGTAGAAACAGCAATGCCATTTAAACATCGGTCAAGTAAGAGGTTGATTGGGTCATCAGTTTTTGCACTAATAAGTTGTTTCTCATCTTCAAAGGTCATTGGCCTTAGCGTGAGTAAGTGCTCTTCTTCTAAACCGTACACCTTGTTTCTTGAGGGCAGACTAATTTGAACTTCTGTGTCTTCTGGGATATCACTTAAAATATCATTGACAATATCTTCTTTTGATTGCATAAATAAAACTCCTTATTATACTATAATAGTATGATGGATATACTAGTAGGAGTTCAAAAAAGCATTATAAAGACAGATAACCCAGACCTATTGAAGGCCCTGGTGGATCTATATTCTTTTAAAGCTCCTGGCGTTGAATACTCCCCCGCCTATAAAAGACGCCAGTGGGACGGAAAGACAAGGTTTATATCCAAGACTGGTGTTTTCCGTACTGGACTATTATCTAGGGTAGTTGCTGATTTAAAGAAGATTTCTTGTACCCCTTCAATAATGTTGACCCTAAAAGAGGGCGACAAAATCGAGGAAAAGCCTGAAATCCCAGGATTTTCTTTTTACGATTATCAAGAAGAGCTTATAGAAAAAGGGCTAGATACTAAGAGAGGAGTCATCAAGTCCCCCACAGGATCAGGTAAAACGCTAATCATGGCAGGTCTTGTAAAGGCTTTGATGGGGAGAAAGATGGTTATCCTGTTCAATGCTAAACAGCTACTGACCCAAACCTATGATTTTCTCACTGAAGCTTGCGGCTTTGATAATATTGGCTTATGTTATGGTGAAGGTTTTGTTCAGGGCGATATCATGCTATGTACTGTTCAGAGTATTGAACGAATACTTGACACACACCTCGAAGAAGCAGAAGTCCTCATGGTGGACGAGTGCCATGAGTTTTCTAATGGGAAGACGACACTAGCAGCCATCCAGAGCTTCCCTAAGGCTCTCTACCGCTTCGGATTCACCGCTACGCCTCCGAGTGACCCTATCCGCCGTTACAACCTAGAAGGGGCCTTAGGGGAGGTTCTAGAGGTAGTGGACACAGCGAGCCTAGTAGAGGAAGGAAAACTAACGAAACCAATCATCCAGGTAATAAATAGAGACTATGATGCCAGTGGCTTAGATGAAGATATGAGTTATTTAGATGTGTATGACGAGTATATCGTACACAACGAAAAAAGAAACACCATTATTAAGGAGATTGTAGATGACATCAGAGAAAAACACGAAAACGCCCGTATACTTGTTCTTACCAAATCACTTGATCACGGAAGAACCTTGGAAGACTTATTTGGAGAAGGATGCCAGTTTCTTGAAGGAGCCAACTCAATCGGAGAAAGGTATTCAAGTATATCTAGATTCCGAGACGCTAGAGGATCTAGCGTTCTCATTGGAACTAAGATATTACAAACCGGAGTTAACATCGAAGAAATTACCCATTTCATTAATGCGAGAGGAATGAAATCAGAGATCGCCACACTACAGGCTCTAGGACGCGCTCTAAGGCGTCACCACACGAAGGACGTAGTTTATGTGTACGACTTCATGGATAAAGAAAAGTACCTCAGAGAGCATTCTGTAGCCCGCAAGAGGCACTACGAAAGAGAAGGTCACACGGTAAACGTATTATGAAAGCAAAAGAAACAATTGAGAAGCGGCTTGCCGCACTGTCCGAAGACGAAAGAAAAGAAATTGAATCTATAATTCAAGATCTTAAGGCTGTCCTACAAGGCAAGGAGATAAGTGAAGACGTTGTAAGAAAGCTTAACAACGTCTCCACATCAGTAGCAAGTATGAAGGATAATTTTATGTGGCGTCTACTCCGAGCCGCCAAGCAGAATCACATGCTGTGATTAAGGGTGGTGAGACTTGATAGAGATCTTACAAGCATCAGGCCAAAA
>Ga0213869_10000535_pt1 | contig 30796 bp, 15 predicted proteins | sample PICome_10_FD_160083 | JGI IMG/M metagenome (GOLD analysis project Ga0213869, IMG submission 160083) | Coastal seawater microbial communities near Pivers Island, North Carolina, United States - PICO132 | ecosystem: Environmental > Aquatic > Marine > Coastal | place: USA: North Carolina...
AACTTGTGAATCATACCTTCAATAAACTCTGGATACGAATGCGCCAAAGCTTCCCAATTTTGGAAAATATCGCGCCAATTTCCTTGATAATCAAGAATTTTTGAACCGTCAACTTCGCTTCGAGTATTGATAGAGAATTTATTCCACGGTCGACTTGGGTCACCGTGTCTTCTACTAAATTTTAAAGGCAAATACTCAAAACACAAGCGTTTAAAATTCGGATCGTCATCATGAGTTGCAATATCTTTCAAATCGTTTAGAGTAAAAAGTTCAGGAAGGTTGTTGAGAATTTCCAGCTTTTTTCTGTGTACTTTTTTATTGGCTTTAGCAATATAATTTGTGAAATCTATTTTTTCGATTTGGTAGTTGTCGTCAAAAATTCCACCCCGCATAATATTGAACATGGTGTTGGCAAAGTGACGAATGTTTCGAAGTCGATCGGCAGTTAATTGTAATCCGTCAGAAGCCCCTACGAGTTCGACCAAATGTTTTGATCCAACTTCAATATTGTTTTCAATTTCATTCTCAATAGAGGGATTGTTAAGGATTTGTTCTTTGATACGAACAATATCCTGCATGTTTTGATTAACGTTAGCAACGAGCATCCACCCTTTGGAGCTATTTGCGCCAAGGGTGAGTTCGTCGTTTAAGAAGTAGGCTCCTTTTTCGGCTTTTATATTTACCTCTTCTTCCACAGACTGTCCTTTTCTAAAGGCATCGAGTTGTAGGGAAGAAATCAGTTTTTTAGAATTTTTAAGACCCAATGACCAAACCAAATTCGCTTTCAATGCTTCACTAGGCTCAGCCTTGTCTACAATAATGGCACTCAAGGAATAAATTCCCAATCCAGTGTCTTCTTCAAGCTCGCTTTTTTTGTAGGCATCTACAAGGTTGCTACTGCTGTTTTGAAGCGCTTCCTCTACTCCATAAGGAAGAATGTTTTGAATTCCATCGACAAGGTTTACGGTGATTTCCTCAGCATTTTTGTTAGAGAGTTTGGATTTTCTAACAAAACCATACAGGTTACTAGAATTCCATTCGTAAGTAAAAACAACTTCTAGGTCGTGATTGATTTCTTCAAAAATAATTTTATTACCGAAAGCATTTTTATACAAATTACGAGAGCGTTGATATACCCCCTCATGTTTGTTTGAAAAAGGCTCCCACAGAAAGGTTCGGTTGCCTTTGGTTATTAAAAAAATGGTTTTGCTCCCAGTAGTTTCCGAAGATTCGGTTATTTTATCATCGGTATAGTAGGGGAAGAGAGCGTTGTTACTGTCTTTTCTACCGGCCGACAGGCTTCCTTTGCTAGAGATAAACATCCAGTGGTTTGAATTACTTACAATACTCATAAAAAACGGGCGCATTGCGTCAACATTTGAAATTTTGTAAAAAGTTTCTCCGTTTTGTTTTATAAGTTCTCCATTCACTTTTTTCTTTGAGAAACTGGCTTGGTGTTTGCCCAAAAAAATATTATCCGCAATTGTCATTGGTGATTTCAAATTAAATTCTGTAAAAAGGTTGTTGATTATTTAGTTTTTAAAAGTATCAAGTCAGATACAATCGATTGTTGATTTTTTGTTCAAATACTATTTTTATTTGGCTATTGTTTTTGTTAGAAAGGGATAATTATTTCCCTGTTTTTAATATTTTTAAATGTATAAGTATTTTATTATTGACAGAAAAAAAATAACTCTACAATAAACATACATGTGTTGCACAACCTCTACATATTATAATGAATTGAAAAACAAGCATTTACGATACATTTTTGTATTATTAAAACTGTTTGTATAGTGCTTTTGTATAGGTAAAAGGGGTGTTATTGCAATAAAAACATTATTTTTTAGAAAAATGAATGGGAATAATATTCTCTTGATAACCCCTATACTACTGTTACTTTATCAGCGACTGTTAATTTATGGCTATTTGTTATGTTGAACTGTAGGTATTCATAAAAAAAACCCGCCTTTGCGGGTTTTTTATAAATGTACTGGTAATTATTTTATCAATTTGTTAGATGTAAAATCTTTCTTCCAATGAATCGCCACAGGATAAAAACTCAACACTTACATAGAATTATATGGATGCCTATATGTTGTTTAAGCAAATGAAAACAAGCTGCTCATTTATTATATTTCTTTCTTTAGCTATTTTTTTATAAAACTTCTTTGATTAGAACTCATAAGCAAATTATTCTGTTATACGTTTTATTAAAAGCTCTTTATTAGTTTTTTAAACGAAATGTATAATAATATAGGTTTGGTGTTTTTTATACTTAGGTCAAATTTTATAACATAAAAAAACCCTCTAATTAGAGGGTTTTTTATCTTGATAATTTGAATAAATTATTTAACTAACTTTTTAGTTATTACATTATCTCCACACTTAATTTTAAGCATATATACTCCTTTTTTCAGATGAGAAACGTTTACATTAAACTCAGATTCATTGGGAGAATCACTTAAAACATTTCTACCCATTAAATCGTATATCAGCAGAGATTCTACATTTGTTGACCCTTTAACAGATAATACATTTTGTATTGGGTTAGGATATGCAACAAATTGTGGAACATCAAGGTTTTTAACACTCAAAGTATTTCCGCTAGAATCCAAAAGTTTAATCACTACATTGTCTATAAGAATTACTCCTTCATGAGAGGAAACAGCACCAGTAGTAAAATTGAAACCAAAGGAAACTAATGATGACGATCCATTTACTGTTGTTTCGAACTCATAGGGTGTCCAACTTGAAACGTTAAGGGCTGTATTCCCATTAAAAGAACTTGCGTTTTGAATAGCGCCATAAAAATCATCATTATTAATAGCTGTATCAGCCTGACTTGAAATTCTAAAATGTAAACCTAAGCCATCAATAGTACTGGAAAATTGCTTTAAGTCATATGAGACTACAAGTTTAGCAGCATTAGTAAAGTCAAAATTAGGGTTAGTATAATATAGTCTCCAATCTGCTGGACCAGTACCTTGTTCAACCCCAGCCTTTAAGGCTCCACCAGTATTTCCATCAGAAGCAACGTGTTCAAACAAATAAGCTGGGTTGTTTGCCTTAAATTTTGTTTTCTCTTCAGAATCTGTAAAGTCTAATGATTCTGATTGTATCTGAGCAGGAGGTTCAGGAGCATCCCCAAAAAAGTAAATATTATCGAAATAAACGGTTCCCGATCCAACAACTTTAATCTGATTTATAGCAGTTAAATCAACACCCGCATAATCAGTCAAGGGTATATCTACACTTATCCATGAACCAGTTGTTGATACATCTAGAGCTTTTGCTACTTCAAACCCCTGGCCATTTCTAATAATATAGAATTCTAGTAGAGTTGTTGATTCACCTTCGATATAATAATCTACATGCAAATTCCCCTTAGAAGAGACATCTTGACTTGGATATTCAAGACCTTGATAATTTAGATTTGCCATTTTGATAACCTCTCCACCTCCGATAGATTCAGTTGTACAGTCAGTTGACTGTCCCCAATTTGGGTCAAAGTTATAAGCTCCTGCAACCTCAGTGTAAGAGTCACTAAATATAGAAACAACTTCATCTTGGGGATGAGTAGGAGCGGTGGGTTGAAATGTTGGTTGTGCTAATAAAAACACTCCAGACATTATAAATAATAAAACGTAAAATTTTTTCATAAAATATTGTTTGATTGTTAATAAAAGCCAATGATAATTATTAACTATATAATATAAAATCAATTGTATAATTAAAAACTTTACTTAATCTCAACAACTGTTTTATAATTGATCTTGTTAAATTTTTTCGAATATATCATCAAACACCTAATTATACTACGTATATAGGAATTTGTGAACGCGTTTGAATTTTCCAGAATTTAACATACTTGAAAGATGGTTTTTTGGTTAAAAATAATGATCAATTAAAAACACAAAATTTAATCATAAAACACTGTAAATCAATAAATTATAATAATTTTGATTCATTATGTATTTGTTTTTAATTTTTAAAAACGTATGGGCAATGTATAGTTTACCTTTGCTTTTTTCGATCCATAATCCTAAATTTTACGTTGATTAAGAAATATCAACTTTTTTACTCTTGAATTTGTATAGACTTCTGAGTAAGTAAACATTTACCCCTTGTTTTTTTATGAAATTCTTATAACTTTTTATTCTAATAATGATATGAAAAAGGTATCTTTTGAAAAAGTTTTAACCCTCAAATCAAGACCATTCAGCATGCGGTTTTCCCTATATGACTGGTCAATAGAGATGCGTATATTTGTCTTTAAATGAGGTCAGTATTACTGTTTTTTTGTAGAAAATTTAAACCAAGTTTCACTTGAAAAGAATTCGTTTGGTTTAAGGATTGTTGAAGGAAAATGAGGTTGATTGGGAGCGTCTGGAAAGTGTTGTGTTTCCAAACAAAATCCACTTTGAGGACCGTAAGTTCCTCCCGATTTTGAGGGCAGTGAGTTGTCCAGAAAATTCCCGGTATAAAGTTGAATCCCCGGTTGATCGGTATAAACTTCAAGCACACGTCCGCTATCAGGATGATAGACCTCGGCAGCCTTAACCAGAGTTTTTTCTTCATTATTAACAACCCAACAGTGATCGTAACCTTTGCCAATTTCCAATTGTAAGTTTTCAACTTCAATATCTCTTCCGATTGTTTTTGAAGTTCTGAAATCAAAGGGAGAGTCTGCAACATTCTGATAGACACCTGTTGGAATTTGATGCGTATTTACAGGCAAAAAACGATCAGCATTGAGCCAAAGATTGTGATCCAAAATTTGTTTGAAAAAATCGCCGGATAAGTTGAAATAACTGTGTTGTGTGAGATTAAGAATGGTAGTTTTATCTGTTTTCGCTTGGTATTTAACCTTGAGAATATTGTCATTGGTAAGGGTATAAATAACGGTTACCCATAAATTTCCAGGATATCCCTCTTCGCCATCTTTGGAAAGATAGCTGAGTTTTAGTCCTGTTGCATTTTTTTCTTCAAAGGATTCAACTTCCCATAATACTTTGTCAAACCCCTTCAATCCGCCGTGCAAATGATTGAAGCCATTATTTGAAGCCAACTGATACTCACAATCCTCAAGAATGAACTGCCCGTTTGCTAATCGGTTGCCAAACCGCCCAATAATAGCACCAAAATAGGGATGCTCGCTCAAATACTGTTCGGGATTCTCAAACCCCAAAGCAATATCTTCCAATTCTCCATTCCGGTTTGGAGTTTTGATTGCGCTAATAATACCCCCTAGATTTAAAACCTGTATTTTTATGCCTTGATTGTTTTCAAGGGAGTGTGTAACTAAATTTTTGTTTTTAGAAGATACAGAAGTTGACATAAAGGCTTTTTTAAAGGGATTTTATTAAAATAAAAATTAACTGTTTAGCAAAAATAACTTTTTTATGTATACTTAAAATTAAACCATTGGCTTGAATAAGCATCTAAAAAATTGCAACTTAAAATTTATTATAATAATTTTATTGAAAAATGTAAAATATTTTGGCATCATTAATAGAACATACAGGAACTCTAGATCGAAGGCTTACCAAGCATCTTTTGCGAAGGGCTTGTTTTCAATACTCTAAAGATCAATTGGAAGCAATGACAGGAAAAACTCCTGCTGAAATCCTTACACAATTAGCAACTGCCAAAACTTTTTCTTTGGAATGGCCCTACGATCCAATTACTAACGGATCCAATTCTAATTGCCCAGGAAATTTAGACGGGAATTGGATTAATTCCTCCAGTTGGACGAACGCAGCATATCCGTGTGGACAAGGCCGAAAGCGTGGGCTTGTAGCTGGATGGTGGTGGTATAATGCAATCAAACAGAACAGCTTGATTGATAAACTCACTTGGTTTTTATTTACAACATTTACAGCTTCCAAAGACGATGGTTCAGGAAAAGCGGCTCACTTTTTTGATTACTTAAATTTGCTGCAGTTTCATGCCGATAAGAGTGTAAAAGATTTGGCCAGAAAAATTACTTTCGACAATTCAATGCTTTACTACTTGGACAATGGCGACAATAACAACAACAGTCCAAATGAAAATTATGCAAGAGAGTTTTTAGAACTTTTTACTATAGGAAAAGGGCCTCAAATTGCCGATGGAGACTACACCCATTATACAGAACACGATGTAGTTCAGGCAGCGAAAGTTTTCTCAGGAGTTAAATTCAAGGTCAATAGAGATGTATTTGATGCTGAAACTGTAAAAGCTCCGCATTATCCATTAGGAATTCCAAAGGGTTATATCAATACAAGTAAGCACGACACGAGTGACAAAGTGTTCAGTCACGCCTTTATCAATCAAACAATCATGGGCGGAGGCAGTGAACAAGAAATCAATACAGAACTGGATGATTTTGTGGATATGGTTTTTAATCAGTTAGAAACTGCCAAAAATTATGTGCGAAAATTGTATCGAATGTATGTCCGAAGCGAATGGGGGCAAGATGTTGAAGACGATATTATAACGCCATTAGCGCAGCAACTTCAGAGCAATGGGTTCAATATAAAAGAAGTTCTTATTACACTGCTAAAGTCCCAACATTTTTATGATTTAGACGATAGCGATTCTTCCAACGAAAATATTGGAGGAATTATTAAAAATCCACTTCAGTATTTAAACGAGTTGATTTGTCTTCTTAATGTGCAAATCCCCAATGCAATGGCAACCCCTCCTGTTGAGGGAGAGAGCTTAACGAATGACAATGAATATTATAATTTTTATAGATTTTGGTGGTTTTTTTGTCACAATACTTTTTTCTCATTTAGTGGGATGTCTCTTTTTGCTCCTCCAAGTGTAGCAGGATATTCTGCAGATTATCAGTCTCCTGCATACGATCGAGCTTGGTTCAATTCCAACAATATAGTTGCTCGATACAACACCATTTTATCTTTTATTGGGAGTACATACAACGACTCCTATGGGAACGGAAACAACCGCATTCAAGGAGTTCAGACGACCCCAAGCGGAGCACAATATTTTTCTCGTATTTGGACCAATTTTAGCACTGTACAGTTTATTGAGAATACTATTTCAGATGCTAGCAATGCTGAGCTTATTATTCAAGAATTGGCAGATTTATTTTATTGCGAATCTATTGATAATGATAGGATTGCTTATTTCAAGCTTTTCCTCATTCCCCTAGGCCAACCCGATTATTATTGGTCAAATGCATGGAACAGCTACACAAGTACTGGCGATTATTCTCAAGTTAAAATTAGACTTGACGAGTTGATTCCAAAGATGATCAATGCCGCTGAATTTCAATTAATGTAACTGTAACTATGAAAAGAAGATCTTTTGTTAAACTATCTGCTTCTGCATCTGCACTGGGTTTGTTTCCTGCAGAATTAGGCGCCGCACTAAAGCTGGCAAACACTTCTATCGACTGTGATGTATCCAATCGAAAAATTGTTTTAATTGAACTAAAAGGAGGTAATGATGGGCTTAACACACTCATTCCTTATAATGATTATGACTACTATAAATACACTTTGCGCCCTGATATTTATATTCCTGTTTCGGATTATGATAATTTAGTTGTTGACTCTGATCTTTCAGACACCAATCAGGATTTGGTTTTCAATCCGGCTTTGTTGTCAGGAAATAACTATGGATTTAAGGGCTTGTATCAATCGGGATCGCTTCGAGTATTACAATCCGTTGGATATCCGTCACAAAATAAAAGCCACTTTGCTTCTGTTGATTTGTGGGCAACGGGTAACGATGGAAATAGTTGGAACAATGGAAAAGATAGTGGATGGATGGGCCGATTTATGGAAAACGCCTACTCTGATTTGTTACCAGCCAATTTTCCAATTGGTATTCAGCTAGGATCAAGCAATACATGGCTTGGTTTTCATGCTGAACACGAACACGGAATGGCATTGAATATTGAAGGGCAAAATTCTGAAAATTTTTATACGATATTGAACGGTTTGGCGGGTCAGGCTCCATCTAATATTCCAACAGACACTCATTTTGGAAAAGAACTTCAGCACATTATTCAAACAGATGCCTATGCAAATACCTATGCGAAAGCAATAGAAGATGCTTTCAATAACATAAATTCAACGAATACTGTAAGCTACCCTGATACCGATTTGGCAGATCAGCTAAAAACGGTAGCACGTTTAATGCGCGGAGGAATTCAAACCAAAGTATATATGGTAACCATTGGAGGATTTGACACTCACAATGCCCAAAACCAAGCTTCCAATGACATCAACGGTCGTCATACTTCGCTTCTCAATGAGTTATCGGCAGCTGTGGACGCATTTGTAGCTGACATAAATTCCGATTCATTAGGAGATGAAGTCGTTGGACTCACTTTTTCTGAATTTGGTCGAAAAGCCATTCAAAATGGAAATTTAGGAACTGATCATGGTGAAATAGCACCTATGTTTGTTTTCGGAAAACCCGTTCAGAGAGGTATTTCTGGGGAGAATGTAAACCTACGCGAAGCAACATCCAGTAACAATTGGCAGTTGAAAACCGTTCAGCACGATTATCGTCAGGTTTTCGCGACCTTAATGCAAGATTTTCTTGGAGCTTCTGACAGCGTGGTTGATAAGGCCTTTTTTGATCAAACCAATCAACAAAGTTTTGCTAATAATAAGATTGAAAATTTAATCAAGGGTTCTCATTATGTTGATAACTCCTGCTATTCCTTGAATGTTTCTCCACCCGATACGGAAACACTTTGGGCCGCATATCCTAACCCTGTCTTTGATAAATTATTTATCAACCCCATTTCAGAGGCTTCCTCTGTCGAATACCGATTGCATCATACAAATGGTCGATTGATTGAGAAAGGTCAAATAGATCTTAGTAACGGCTATGGGACAATTGAAATGGCTTCTTTATCTTCAGGAATGTATATAGTTCATATTTCAGATGGGGTGTATTCAGAAAACAAAAAGATTATAAAAAGTTAGTTCAACAAAAACGCTTACTTTAGCCTACCGATTGGCCGTAAATTTAATGTGTATAAAATTCACTTACATGAAAGTTGTTTGTCTTTTGAGCTTGTTGCTGGCAACCAGTTGTTATCAAACTTCCAAAACGAGTACCGCTACAGGACATAGTTGTACGCCTACACAATCTCGATTCACTTCCTCGGAATCCAATATCGACTCAATAAGTGGAAACAATCACCAAGGCATGGTATTAATTCCCGAAGGATCCTTTGTGATGGGTGCTGACGATGACCAAGCATGGCGTGACGAATATCCAGAACACGAAGTGCAAGTGAACGCTTTTTGGATGGATATTCACGAAGTAACCAATGCTCAGTTTGCAGCTTTTGTGGAAGCTACAGGATATATTACTACTGCTGAAAAAGCGGTTGACTGGGAAGAGGTAAAAAAAGAATTACCTCCAAATACTCCCAAACCCGATGAGAGTTTATTGGCTCCAGCCTCGCTAGTTTTCGTAGCAACTGAAGGACCTACTCCCCTTAATGACGTAAGTCGGTGGTGGCAATGGCGCAAAGGTGCCAATTGGCGAAACCCCGAAGGGCCCGACAGCAATATTGATGGAAAAGAAGATCATCCCGTGGTACATGTCAGTTGGTACGATGCTAATGCGTATTGCCAGTGGGCAGGAAAACGACTTCCCACCGAGGCAGAGTGGGAATATGCTAGTAGGGGAGGCCTTAAAGATGCGGTTTATGCTTGGGGAGATGAAGATTTGTTAGCCGGTAAGCCCAAAGCCAATACGTGGGAGGGTGTTTTTCCATACAACAATAGACTCTTGGACGGATTTTACTTAACAGCACCTGTCAAAAGCTTTCAGCCCAACGGATATGGCTTGTTTGATATGTCTGGAAATGTTTGGGAATGGTGTGCTGATTGGTATAACGAAACCTATTACAAGTCACTTTCTGATAACATTACAAAAAACCCCAAAGGCCCTGAAACGAGTTACGATTCTAACGAGCCCTACAGCCAAAAAAGAGTTACTCGTGGCGGAAGCTTTTTGTGTCACAATAGTTATTGTAGTGGGTACCGCAACTCCATGCGAATGAAAACTACCCCTGATACAGGAAGTATTCACACAGGTTTTCGCGCTGTAATGGATGCGCAATAAGCTAAGAATGCGATTCTATTAGAACTCTATGAATTTGAAGAACGTTTCATCATTGATGATATAAAACCCTTTGGAAAGGTTCATTATATGGATTGCCTCTTAATCAAAAAGCTTATTTTCTTAATTGACCTGTGACGGAAATTTTTTATGAATGATAACGCTATTTGCAACTTAACTGCCCGCAAAAATAGTCCCAAAAACACCTACAGCCAACTCCGCCCAAATGGCTAAAAATAATAAAACGATGAATCCAATATATAGGATTTGTTTTTTTAAGTTCTTTGAGCGAGTTGTCACAAAATTAATTCCAACACCAAGGAGAATCAACAAAAAACCCATAATAACGAAATCAAACAAACTCCAGTTGACCTCATCAGAAACAACCGTTCCAATTAGAGGGATTAATAATAAAAAAAGGGGGTAGAATATTTTCTTTGTCATATCCAAAAATAATAAATAGATTACACTTTATAAAAGTATAACCGTTTTTGAAGGAACATGTTGCATCTCTTTATTGTTTAAGTGAAACCCAATGAAATGCTTTGTACTTATTAAGTAGCTGGAAAATTGAGTGTCACAAAAAATTGAATTTGGAAATCTCTACAATGACCAAAGTTAGCATTGCTATTAAAGATTCAAACGAGATTTCTCTGCGTCAAATCCCATCAAATGACTTTCCACAGAAGCGTCTATGGTGCTAGTGAGCAAGTCTGGGTCGCGAGCGTCAACAGCGGCAAGGAAATCGGATACCAAGCGCCAATCTCCTCCACCATGTGAATCGGAACTGTGCGACCATCGTTGTTGTTTGCCCGAACGAAAATCTGTGTAAGTAAATGATTCCATATCTCCAACAATATCTCCCATAGAACCCATTACTCGGGTTCGACGTCCGTGGTAAGAAGTAAAGGCCTCCATATTGAAAGCGGCCGTGACCCCATTCTTAAATTTAAGATTCATGGTATAGTGGTCGGGCTGGTCGTTTTCCATGCGGTAAACACAACGACCGTAGTTGGATGAGCGCAGGTATTCCATGATGGCTTCTCCATGTTTAGCTGGGTCTTCGGGCAAGTCAAAGTGATGGAGCCAGGTACGTTTTTCGTGGTAAATACGCTTGGCTGAATAGGGGCATTCTTTTTCTACTGCACAACCATCGATACATCGATCTGTGCTACCTTTGGGGGCATTTTCTGTCTTAAACCACGCCAAATCTCCAAAGGCATTAAGTTCCTCGCAAGGACTATCAACCAACCAACGAATTATATCAAGATCGTGGCAACTCTTCGCTAGAATAATGGGCGTTGTGGCCTTACTGTTGTGCCAATTTCCACGCACATAGCTATGGCTCATGTGCACATGTTGAATTGGCTCAAAATGTTGAAGCGATATGAGTTGACCAATAGCGCCATCTTGGATCAAGGATCGTAATTTTTCGAAATATGGAGCATACCTTAGCACGTGACATACTGCTACGATTCGATTGGTTTTGCGAGCTAACTCTAAAATGTCTCTACACTCTTGTTCAGTGGGAGCAATGGGTTTTTCAAGTAGAATGTCATAGCCCATTTTCAAAGCTTTCATGCAAGGTTCATAGTGCAAACTATCTGGCGTAGTAATAATGATAGCATCGGCAAACTTTGGAAGTTCAAAAACGTGTTCCCAAGTGGTAAAGCAGTGTTTCTTTTTAATATTGTGCGTAGTAGCATAGCGTTTATTACGGATGTTTATGGGTTCAGCTATTCCAACAATGTTGAGTTGTTCAGGGTAGGCTAGGGCGTAGTTTCCATAAATATTACCACGGTCTCCAGCGCCGAGGGTAATTGCTGTAATAGTCTTAGTAGTTTTTGGACCTTCCTTAGCTGGAAGGTGAAGAGGATGACCATTTTCATCTTGAGCTAATAGAGGAAGAGGCAAGACCGAGCCAATGGCTAATCCAAGTGTTTTAAATACTTCTCTGCGCGTGTAATAATTCGACATTGTTGGTGGTTTTAATTTTGACTTTCAAAGAAGTCGTTAAAAAATAAAAGTTGATATTTTATTGAGTTAGCCCAATAATTCCATGAATGATCCCCAGGTCGTTCTATATAATCATGGGGTATATTTTCTTCCAACAGTTTTATATGCAATTGTTTATTTACATCGTAGAAGAAATCATCTACACCACAATCGAAAATGAGTTTCAAGTTGCCTCCTCTAAGTTTATGTACTAGGTTAATTACAGTGTTTTGTTCCCAAAAATCATTGTGGTCTTTATAAGAACCTAAACGTTTAGGCAAATCCCAATTATTTGGAAAAGGACGTATATCAAGACCGCCACTCATGCTCCCAGCTGCTCCCCATGTGTTTTGATGTTTAAAAGCAAGATAAAATGCGCCATGTCCTCCCATGCTAAGCCCAGTAATGGCTCTGGCTGATTTTTTTGGGATAGTGCTATATGTGTTATCTATAAAGTCTATAAGTTCTTGTGAAATATAAGTTTCATATTTAAAGTTTTTGTCAATAGGGCTATCGAAATACCAACTTGTTGATGCTCCATCAGGACATACTATTAAAATATTGTATTGGGTAGCATATTTCTGAATGCTTGGAACCAAGGAAGACCAATTGGTGTAGTCCCCATCTGCCCCATGAAGTAAATACAAAGTGGAATAATTCTGATGGGGTGAATAGCTTTCTGGAAGAATTACTAAGTTAGGAATCATTTTGTTCATAGATTTACTATAAACCCTAACCGTATCTATGCTAGAAGCAAACGCAAAAGCTGTACTCAAAAAAGCAATTAAAATTAACCCGGGTTTTTTTATAAACAACATCTTTTGAATAAAACATAATAATGATTTTTAAAGGTAGCTTATAAAACGACTTTTATCAAAAAAAATGCTTCCAATTAAAAAGATTAATAAACAGATTAACACAATACTAATTATAAATTAATTCAAAAAATAATCATTTAATGCTAAATTTATTTAAATTTAATTAAAATTAATTAAGAAATAATGTGTTCTAAAATTGAGTTTGTTATCGTATCTATTTTTGTTTACATGAAAACAACAATCATTTCCGCCCTTTCAATAATTGTTTTTTTTGTGGGTTTAAATGTAAATGCCCAGGGCATTAGTTTTAATTCAAGTGACCAAGCAATAGCAAAAAGAACCTCTTTCAATGTGTTCAATTATAAACAACCTACATTTAGGAATGATTTTAAAATTGCATTTAATTTATTGATCCAGAACCCAGATACCTTTGGATATATTTTAAATGTAAAAGATATAAATAATTCTATTTCATACTCGCTTGTATATGTTGGTAATGACGAAAATTATGGAGAGATAAAATTAAATTTAGAAGGTGTATCCACATTGATTACGATACCCTTACTCAAAGAAGATATCATTACTAAAAGTTGGATTAATGTAAGTTTGTATTTTGATCCTCTCACCAAAAAAATAGTTTTAGAAGTGGATAATTTTAAAGACTCCATAAATGAGAATTTATTTGAAACAGTGATTGAGCCTGAAATATATTTTGGGAAACATCGAAGTATTATAGATGTTCCTGCAATGGCTATTAGAGATTTAAATATCGAAAACAATAAAAGCGTCTATTTTTTTGGTCTCAAAGAAAGTGAAGGAGAAAAAGTGTATGATTCAAAGGGATATGTTTATGGAAATGTAAAAAATGGAAACTGGCTTATCAAAGAATCTTTTTTTTGGAAACTAAGAAAATCGTTTGATTTTAATCAAGTAACATCTATTTCATTTGACAAAAATCAGCATAGATTTATATTTCAAAACACCGATAGCTTACAATTTTATAATTATAAAAATGAAACCACTAGCGAGTTTAGTTTTACTAATAAATTGGATATCTCTATGCGTCTTGGTAATAGTTTATTTGACAGCTCAGATAACAAGCTATACATATATGAATTGTACGATATTGCCCCTAGCACATCATCCATTGTTGAAATAGACTTACAAAACCCAAATAAGTGGAAATCAATAAGTACTTTGGAACGTTCCAAACAAACACATCATCATAATGCTATCTTCAATGAAAAGGATAAAAAAATTATATTTTTTGGAGGTTATGGCTATTTTCGTTTCACAAACGAGTTCAATTCTTATGATATTGAGGCTAATAAGTGGGAAGTCTTAAATTTTAGTGGAGACACAATCGATCCAAGGTTTTTTTCTGGTATGGTAAAATGGAGTGATGATAAGGCTTTATTATTTGGCGGTCAAGGTAATAAGACGGGAGATCAGAGTGTAGGAAAAACCTATTACTATGATTGCTATTCCATTGACTTTAAAGAAAAAAAAATTAATAAGTTATGGGATATTAAAAGAGATGGTTCCAATATGGTTTCTTCCAGAAATTTAGTGCTCAATAGTGACGCCTCTGCATTTTATAATTTAAGCTATTCCGAATATATTTCTTCGACTTCTTTGCAGTTATATAAATACACAATTAAGGAGGGTATTTATAGCAAATTGGGTGATTCAATTCCAATGAATTCAGAAAGTATTCGAACTAACGCAAACTTATACTTTGATTATTCAACCAATGAATTGTATGCAACCACTCAAGAATTTAATGATGATGGATCTAGTTCAGTAAAAATATACTCTTTAAGTTCTCCGCCAGTTTCAATAAATGAAATTCAACTAATCAATTATAGGGTTAATTCAAATAAATACAACACAACTTTGACCTATGCTATTTTACTTTTAGTACTCCTTATAGTTGCTATATATTTATTTAGGAGAAAAGCTAAAATTAAAATCGAAAGGCAAATCGAAAAGACGATAAAGTATGAAAATCAAAGAGAAATAATTGATACTAGATCAAATGCAATCTATCTGTTCGGTGTTTTTAGTTCCAAAGATTCAAAAGGAAAAGATATCACACACTTATTTAGCCCAAAAATACGACAACTCTTTCTCTTGCTAATTTTTAATAGCGTTCAAAAAAAATCTAACGGCATTTCATCGGATCAAATTCATTCTATTTTGTGGCCCGATAGTACCGATCAAAATGCTAAAAACTTAAAAAATGTAGCACTCAATCAACTAAGGAATATTTTGAAGGATTTTGAAGGATTGAACATTATTTATTCTGACAGAAAATTTCTTCTAGAATTTAGCGATGAGTTTTATTGTGATTACTTTGCTTTTATATCAGAATTAGAGTCCTATAAAAACAATTTAATTGATCAAAGTTCATTGAGAAAATTAGTAAATATTTTAAATAGAGGTAAATTTCTTGAGTTTATTAATGACGATCATTTTGATTCTTTTAAAAGAGATTTTGAGTTTGATGTTTTAGGAATAATTCCAAACGAAATGAAAAGGTTTTATGATAATAAAGAATACTCAGATGTTATTCCGATTACCGAAATTTTACTTAACATAGATTCCTTAAATCTGGATGCTTTTATGTACAAAATACATGCATTAATGAAAATGAAAATGAATAGTAAACCAAAAAAGTATTTTAATTATTTTGTTGTAAATTACAGTAAGATAACTGGAGAGGAATTCAATCAAACTTTTAGAGATATTTTAAAGAGAGATTTGTAGCTTGAACTATTTAGCCCCAATAGATCTATTATTCCTCATGCTTAAAAGAAGATGCAGGAAGCCCCTCTAAGTTAAAAAGACTTGGTACTGCTTTATCTCTCCAACCGTATCGAGCATACACTGGGTTTTTAATACTATCGTTATATAGTTCAACGTTGTTATCAATTATTTTGGCATTGGCAAAAACATATTTTTTATCCAAACCAGCTATTTCAAACCCTGATAAATCCCCTTTTGCCAATAATTTACTACCGGGATTATAAAACGTTAGAATTAATTTTCCTCCATCTACTTTAAGCCTTTGAAATATTGGTCCCGAAGGAATTATATCAATATCATAATCATTGTACAGTGCTAACCTTGCTAATCTACTTCCAACGTCTTGTTTATTGGACGGATGAATGTTGTTGAAGTTTCCTATATCAAGTGTAACAACCATCCCTGTATTTTTTAGATTTAATGTGTGCCTTTGTGCCTCTCTTAATTCTTGAGATTTATCAGAAAAAACATCTTTATTGATATTGTATTGGTAGGGAGCAATTTGAACATAATAAAACGGAAAGTCATCGTTCCATTTTTCCCTCCAGTCCTTAATCATTGCCGGAAATAGATTTTTATATTGAGCAGCACGGCCAACATTTGATTCTCCTTGATACCAAATAGCACCTTTTATAGTATAAGGAACCAAAGGATTTATCATTCCATTATAAAGCACTGTGGGAACTCCTGGGTTCAATTTTTTTGTTACAATTCTTGAGCTTAAATCCAATTGATCAAAGCCATACAAATGAAACTTTTTATTATGTAACTCAGCTACTATTTTATACTTCCAACTACCGCTTAAAGCGATTTCAATTTTATTTTTAGAGTTTAATGTCATAGGCTCCAATATCTCACCTTTGCCTTCTGCATCTATAGCTCTTATTGCTATTGTATTTTCCCCTTTTTTTAGAATGGACTTGGGGATTTTAAATTCTCTTTTTTTATTCCAATATCCAATTCCAATAAGCCCTCCTACTTTGTGACCATTTACATATGTTTCATCCATATCATCAACTGCGCCGATAGTTAGGACATAATCAGAAGTCACATCGTCGATATATACGCTTTTTCGGAACCAAATCGCTCCATCAAATTCGCCCCCATTTACATTATTATCATAGATTCCAGGCAAATACATTTCTTTCCACTCACTGTCATTATAGTTTGCCTTTGCAATTTCACTATCATTAAAATTCAAATTTGCCCAATGTTCATCTGATATGGGCATTTCTAACTGTTCAAATTGAGAAAACCACTTTAACTCACTTTGATATTCACTGGAAGTACTGAAAGATTGTTTTATTTTTTTTAAATCATCAAAAGTATCAATTGTCTTTTTACTAGTCCAAGACTCAGCGGGTGTACCTCCCCAACTTGAATGAATAATTCCAATAGGAATTTGTAGCCTCTTGTATAATTCTTTAGCAAAAAAATATCCCGATGCACTAAAATGTTTAGTCTCTTCGGGACTTGAAATTTTCCAACTGCCTTTGATAGTATTTAAAGGGATTAAGGAAATTTGCTTCTCCACATTAAACATCCTAATATTCGGGTTTGCAGATTTTGCAATTTCTTCTTCAGCATTATTAATGATATCGTTTGGAGGCCACCCTAATAATGTCATTTCCATATTTGATTGACCAGAAGCTAACCATACTTCGCCTATCCATACATCGTTTATAATTTTTTTGTGATTGCCAGATTGGATTTCAATTCTGTAAGGGCCACCTGCAATGGGCGTTTTTAATGAAACACTCCAGTCACCTTTTTTATCAACAGTTGTTTTCACTTCTTTTCCCCAAGTACTTGAAATAACAATCTCATTACTTGGTTTAGAAGTTCCCCAGAATGTCACATCCGATTTTTGTTGCAACACCATGTGGTCTGAAAAGAGAGGGCTTAATCCTAGAGAATCTATCTCATTGTCTACTTGAAGAGCTAAAATGGGTAAGAAAAACAAGACATGAATGCTGCTTAAAAATATTTTTTTGATCATTACCGTCTAATTTAATCATTTATTCATTGAATAAGGCCTCGATTTTACATTTTTACCCTGCGTTAAATTTGGATTATCTCTCATTTTTAGAGAAAACTCCTTTCCTTCCATGATATCTTCATACAAAAAATAATTCCATTTATATTCCTTACCATTCGTATAAATAGAATCGATATAGACGTTTTCAAAAGTATTGTTTTCAGCGTTTATTTCAAAGGTATTCCCGTTTTCAAGGTGAAGTTTTACATTTGAAAACAAGGGACTTCCAATAGCATATTGCCCTGTTCCAGGAGCTACAGGATACATTCCAATAGCAGAAAAAACATACCAAGCAGATGTTTGACCATTATCTTCATCTCCGCACAATCCATCCGGATTAGAAGAGTACAGCTTATTCATGATATCTCTTGCAAGCATTTGCGTTTTCCATGGCTGATCGAGCCAATTGTATAAATAGATCGCATGCTGAACGGGTTGATTTCCGTGAGCATATTGTCCCATATCACTTACAACCATTTCAGTTATTTCATGTATTTGATGACCATAGTATGAATAATCAAATGTTGGTGGCGCAGTAAAGACTTCATCCAAACGATTTCGCATTTTTTCGATCCCTCCAAATGATTCTGCCAAGCCAATGGGATCATGAAATACACACCATGTCCAGTGCCATGAGGAACCTTCTGTAAAAGCATCTCCCCATTTGTCTGGAGTGAAATTTGAGTCCCAAGAGCCATCTTTATTTTTGCCTCTCATAAAACCGATTTCAGAATCAAATAAATTTTTATAGTTTAAACTTCTTTTTTTAAACAATTCAATTTCATCTTTGGGTTTTTTTAAAGCTGTTGCTAGTTCAGAAATTGCCCAGTCAGCAAATGCATATTCTAATGTTCTTGCCGCATTTTCATTGACTCCAACATCATAAGGTATATACCCTAACGAATTATAATATTCTGCCCCATAGCGCCCAACCGAGTTGATAGGACCTTTGTTTTTTGTATTTTTTACTATTGCCTCATAAAGCACATCAATATCATACCCTCGAATACCGCGTAGATAAGCATCGGCAATATTTATTGCTGAGTTAGAACCTATCATACTATCTCTATGTCCAGGACTTGCCCATTCTGGCAGCCAACCACTTTCTTTATACGTATTAACAAGGCCTTGCATGACTTGACTTAAAAACTCAGGATACATAATGGTGAAAAAAGGAAAAACAGCTCTGAAAGTATCCCAAAATCCATTGTCTGTGAACATATAGCCTGGAAGTACTTTACCATTGTACGGACTGTAGTGGATTATATTTTCATTGGAATCTAATTCGTAAAATTTTCTGGGAAATAGTAAAACTCGATACAAAGCAGTGTAAAATGTTCTAAGCTGCTCTGTTGTTCCGCCTTGTATTTCGATTTTATTCAATTCTTTATTCCATGCTTTTTTAGCTTTATTCTTTGTTTGAAGAAAAGAGTCTTTGTTTATTTCTCTTTCCATTGTAGTTTCCGCTTGATCTAAGCTTATAAAAGACGAAGCTACTTTAGCGGTTATTTTTTCATTTTCATTTGTTTTAAAACTCAGCACAGCACCCACGTGATAGCCTTCAGCAACTAATGCTGATGTTAACATTTGGTCATCTAAATCTTCCGATTCATCACGATTCCATGTTTGAACACTTTCAAAATCTTTATCGAAATAAACCACAAAATAATTATGAAAATTTTCAGGCACCCCGCCAGTATTATTTCTACAATACCCTACTACTTTTCTTTCTTTGGGATATACTTTTACCATAGATCCTTTAAAAAAGCCGTCAATTAAAACGTGAGATTCATCACTTTTTGGAAATGTAAACTGAAATTGAGCTCCTCGCTCTGTTGGTGTTATTTCTGCTGTAACATCATAATCTGCCAGATATACTTTATAGTAGTGAGGTTTACTAATCTCGGTCTTATGAGAAAACCATGAGCCTCGTTTATCTTCATTTATTTTAATTTTTCCGGTTTCAGGGAATAAAGAGAATGCAGCGTAGTCATTAATCCATGGGCTAGGTTGATGCGTTTGTTTAAACCCCCTAATTTTGTTAGCATCATAAGTATACCCCCAACCATCACCCATCTTCCCAGTTTGGGGTGTCCAAAAATTCATTCCCCAAGGTGTTGCAATTGCAGGATAAGTATTTCCATTTGAAAGCTCAAACGCAGAATCTGAACCAACCAATGGATTTACGAAATCAACAAGATTATCCATTCTATTACTATTGTTTTGAGCACTAACAACTAAGGTTAATAAGGTCAATATTAAGTGTAAAACATTATTTTTCTTCATTAATTAACTTTTTAGAGTAAATCAATTTTTTTTTGATTCGAATATGCGGGTCTAATAAACAATTGACTTTGGACGATCTTCACTTTTTCTAGCAAATTCCTTATTGGGTTTTGGTCCCATTACAAAACTTAATATCCCTCCTTCAGTGATATTCTTATGAGTGATAAATGATTTAGTGTAAGGATTGCCGTTTAGTTTTACAGATTGTATGTAGATGTTTTCCGCTCCATTATTTTCAGTTTCCACAACAAACTTTTTACCCATTGGTAATTCGATAGTGGCTGAATCAAATAAAGGTCTTCCAAAAACATAGGCTCCATTAGAGGGATTAACGGAATAAAACCCAATGGATGACAATACGTACCACGCAGACATTTGCCCACAATCTTCATTACCGCTCAAGCCGTCTGGCTGATCTCTATATAATTCATTCAAAATATAATCTACTTTATCCGCTATTTTATACTGCTCCCCAGCATAGGCATATAGATATGCGGTACTGTGGCTAGGTTCATTCCCATGAGCGTATTGACCTATCATTCCAGTAATATCTATTGAAGCCCCTTCTCCTAGGTCAGAAGATCTGTTAAATAATTCATCTAATTTTTCAACAAATGGTTGGTCACCGCCCAATAAATCAATTAGCCCTTCTGGATCTTGGGGTACCATCCACAAATATTGCCACGCATTGCCTTCACAATAGTCATTCACACGATGCAATGCAGATACTGGATCAAAAGGAGTTCTCCAACTACCGTCCGATAATTTTCCACGCATAAACCTAGTTTCTTCATCAAAATATTGCTGATACCCTTTGGCTCTTTTTCCAAAATATTCGGCATCTTCTTTTTTGCCTAATTTTTCAGCAAGTTTAGATATACCCCAATCACTAATCGCATATTCCATTGCACTTGCCACTGACTCAGCACCGTGGTCGGCAGGGATATAACCATATTGCATTAGATCTTTTACTCCAGGTTCAAAGTCACCCGTTGCGGTAGTTTTTACTGCTTCATATGCTTTTTCTAAATCAATTCCTTCAAACCCTTTTAAGCACGCATCAACAATTACAGGAATGGCACTATACCCTGGCATTGTATTGGTTTCATTGCCTCGTAAATGCCATACAGGTAATTTTCCCTGTTGCTCGAAAATTAGTAGCATTGAATTTACCATATCGCTTACACGTTCCGGTTGAGTTATTGTATATAATGGGTGTGCTGCTCTGTAAGTATCCCACAGCGAAAACAGCGTATAATTTGTAAAGCCTGGATCTGCATATACTTTTTTATCGGTTCCTCTATATTCTCCATTTGTATCATTAAATAAATTTGGAGCTATCATGGTATGGAACATAGCCGTGTAAAAGATTCGCTTTTTTGTTAAATCTGTAGTCTCGATTTTAACCTTAGAAAGTTCTTTATTCCATTTTTTTTCAGCACTATCCACAACTTGGTCGAAATCCCAATGTGGGATTTCGGATATTATATTATCAAACGCATTTTTGGAGCTAACGGGAGAAATTCCCATTTTGAGTTTTACTACTTCATCTTTCGCGGTTTTAAATTCTAAAAACCCCTTTGTGTAAACTCCTTTTGCTTTATCCCCGTTAACTTTTTGATCGCCTTCATACAGAATAAAATCAGAAATGGGTTTGGATGAAACTAAAGTAAAATATTCTCTTTGGTCTTCTGCCCATCCCTTTGAAAAACGATATCCTTCAAAAGTAGTTTCGTTTATTTGGTGGATGTAGGTTTCTACAGAAGTGTCCGAATTTCCTTCACTTAAATCAAGAATGATTCTTGCCTCTTCAGATTCGGGAAATGTGTATCTATGCATACCCACTCTTTCGGATGCGGTTAGTTCAACTTTTATCCCGTAATCATCAAGTTTTACACTGTAATAACCAGGCTTTGCAACTTCTGTTTCTTTTCTGTAGAATGATGCATATGCTTCCGCAGGTTTTTCCTTGCCATGAATTAAATACCAAGATTTTTCTACATCACCAAGAAATTTAGTCTGAGCTGCTCCGCTCCATGTTTTTCGTTTTCCAGTGGTTGGCATTAAAATAAGTTCCCCTAAATCGGTAACTCCTGTTCCACTAAGATTAAGATGTGTTAGGCCTTTAACGATAGAATCTGTATAGTTATAGGATGAAGACCAGTCCCATCCTTTATAAAAATTACTAGGACCTAGCTGAACGCCTCCAAAAGGAACATTTGCTCCCACAAATACATGCCCATGACCTCCCGACCCAATAAATGGATCAACAAATTTGGTATAATTGTTTTCGTTGAGTTGGGTTGGATTTTGACAAGAAACGAATGCAATAATAGAAATATAAACTGCTATGCTTGTTACTTTTAGTGGAGTTGATCTCATTCTATACTATATTTATTTGTTTGTTAATCTCTTTTTTTAATTAAGCCTTGGAAACTCGGCGAAAGGGTATTCATTCCCCAGTTGTAATTAATTTTTTTGGATGTTTTAAAACGAAGTACACCTCCATTTTTTACCTCTTCCCACAAAATCCAAGTCGTTTTTTTATTTTGGCCATTTAATTGTAACGATTTTATATAGGGATTGTCTAATGATCCGCCTGTGATTTCGAATTTTCCATTTGGAAAATCAATAGAAATTTCTTCAAACTGAGGAGCGTTTACCGAGAACCCACCAATACCGGGTATCATGGGATAAAGACCTATAGAAGCAAACACATACCAAGAGCCCATGGTTCCTAGGTCGTCATTTCCTGGCAAACCATTTGGTTCAGATGAATACATTTCATTTAAAACTCTATGAATAACTTCTGACGTTTTGTATGAAGCATCCGTCCAATTGTAAACCCAAGGCACTTGAAAATTCGGCTCATTCCCTGAGGCAAACCAATCCTCTTCATATCTTGCGTCAAGACGTGTAAAAAATTCATCTAACCTTTTAACGGCTATTTTAGATCCTCCAATCGTGTCAATCAACCCCTTCAAATTGTATGGAACCATCCAAAAATAATTTTTATGGGTTGCTTCGTTCCAATCTTTAGAGAGGTCTTTCCATTTGCCATTAGCATCTTTGGAATTTAGCCACTTGTTTTCTGGATTGTATATGTTTTTCCAGTTTTGGGAGCGATTGATAAAGTAATCTGCGTCTTTTTTATTTTGTATTGCTTTACTTGCAAATTGACCAATGGCAAAGTCGGACGAAGTGTATTCTAACATCAACGAAGCATTCGTATATCCTTGGTTTAGGTATTGTTCTAAATTAGGACGTATTTCCCGGTTTTGCGAGTGCAAATAGGGAATGGTAGCACCGCTTTTCATGTATTTATAAGCTTTTTTTACATCGAATTCATCAGCACCAAAAGCAAAGGAGTTTGCAATTAACGTTGGAGTGGGATCTCCATGCATAATCCCCGTTTCTATATTCGCTAAAATCCAACGTCCATAGCCCCCACTTTGTTCCGCAAAATCCACTAAAGATTGCATCATATCGCTGCTTTTATCTGGATATAACATTGCAATCAATTGAGACTGCGTTCTGTAGGTATCCCAAACACTAAATGAGCTGTATTGTTCTTTCCCTACTGTTTGATGAATCTTAAAATCCGCCCCCATATACGCGCCGTTCTCGTCGCTTATAATGTTTGGATGAATAAGGGAATGATATAAATGTGTGTAAAATTGTACGAGCCTATCCTTATCAGATGATTTGACAGCTATTTTTGAAAGGTTGTTATCCCAAGTTTTTTCAGCATTTTCTTTGTAGGCTAAAAACCCACCTTCTAAAAGATTAGCTTTAAGGTTTTCTTTGGCATTTTCAATTGAGACATAAGAAACGGCAATTCTATAATTCACTTCTTTTTCAGATGTAAAGGTGAAGTATGCTCCCGAATTTTCACCAAAGGCTAAATGGGAATCCTTCGTTATTTTATTTTTTGTCCAGGTTCCTTTGGAAGTAAAAGGCCTATCAAATTCAGCGACAAAGTATATTTTGTAATCAGTTTTTGAGCCGCAAAAATCTCCTCCTTCAGCAAAGCCCTCACATGTGTTGTTCGAAGTTATTTTTATTAGTGAATTAGTAATACTTGTAGAACTAACTCCAGCTCCTAATAATACAGTCCCTTTACTGTTTGATTTGTCAAACACAAAGTTACCAACTCCAATTCGTTTGTTTACTGTTAATTTAGCTACTGTATTATCGGCCATTTGTAATGAAAGAAAACCTGCATGGTTTTCTATGATAGATTCATATTTATCAAAATCTTTCATGTCGTTTGGTGATTCTAACAACTCACCACTAATGGGCAGCACAGGAAAATTGCCCATATGGGGACATCCCGCACCACTTAATTGATTAACGACAAAACCTTTTTGAGGAGAAAAAAAACTTGGTGTAAATTGAACCATCCCAAAGGGATAGGTTGCTCCAATAAAATTAAAACCACAGCCCAATCCATTCCCTTGATTGCCAATTGCAGTATTCACTAATTTTGAATACGATTGTGCAATAGACAGGTTACTATTGAAGAGAAACAAACAACCAAATAAAAAAAACATCCCATTTTTAATTAGGTTATGAAGTTTTATTTTTTTTAGTCTTTCAGATGTTATCATTGTTTTATAAGGGATAGGTGATGTATATGTAACGTATTTGGTTCAAAACTAGCAACATTTTAAATTAAGTAATTACAAATATATAGCCTCTAAATTAAGCTATGGATTAATTATCAATTAATGACCGATTAACTTTATCTGTTTTTATTTAATTTTTAAAAAAGTACTTCCTTGAGCACATTACTTTTTACACATTAAGCAAGAAATGCTATTTAATTAAACCTTTTGGTGGGCGCATTGAAATAGAATAATTTCAACCATTCATTCATTCACAACTTATATATATTTAAATAGTATAGCCTCTAATTTAAATGTAAGTGAAGAGAGAGGATTCGCTCTGAATTATCAAAATCACAATATTAACATGAGTTTATTATAGAATTGTGATTTATGACTGCTATTAATAAGATTAATTGAAATTTAATCTTCTATTAATTGTCTTTTAATTACTAAACTAACCCACATAATCTACTTTTACTCTAGTTTATTTTTAATTCCTTGATTGCGTTGCGATCTATTCTAAATGCAATTTACAATTAAAAAATATACTATTTATTAATAGCAACAATTTGAAATTTTGTTGCAAATACATTTATTAACCAAATAATTCATAACATGAAAAACAAACAATTGATTTTTTTATTAAACGATTTTAAATCGTTTTCTAGATCTAAGTCTTTTCTTAGATTTTTACTATTTGTTACTTTTTTGTTTACTGGTTTAACTCAGGGATATTCACAGGTAAAAATTACTGGTAATATTTCAGATATTAATGGTCTTCCACTAATAGGAGCTAACGTAGTTGTAAAGGGTACTTCGAATGGTACACAAGCAGATTTTAACGGAAATTACATTATTGAAAACGTCAATGGCAATGAAACCTTAGTTTTTAGTTTTATAGGTTTTACAACTCAGGAAGTTTCCCTAAACGACAATTCTATAGTAGATGTTGTCCTATTAGTAGATTCAAGTGAGTTAGATGAAGTAGTACTAATTGGATATGGAAGTCAGAAAAAATCGGATCTCACTGGAGCTGTCGGTAGAATGAACTCGAGTCAGATGGTTGAGCGTCCAGTTGCCACAATTAATCAAGCACTCGCAGGTAAAGTTGCTGGGGTTCAAATTAACTCCGCTAACGGTAGACCTGGAGGTAAGTCAAAAGTTCGTATTCGAGGGATTAGCTCCATTAATTCGGGTAATGACCCTCTATATGTAGTTGACGGAGTTCAGTTACCTCAGGGTAAAGTAAGCTTTGGTTTAGGAAACACAGCAATTGATTATATAAATCCAGCTGATATCGTTTCAATAGAAGTTTTAAAAGACGCTTCATCAACAGCTATTTATGGAGCTAGAGGTGCCAATGGAGTAATATTAGTAACCACTAAAAAAGGGAAGGCGGGTGATACCAAAGTTACCTATAACTCCGAATTTTTTGTAAATGAATATGGTCCTAATGCAGTACCTAAGAGGCTAAATTCAGAACAGTTTCAAATGATAGAACAACTAGCTTGGGAAAATTCTGAAAAATTTGATCCTGATGGCTGGGCAGCTGGAAATTATGCCAATCAAGAACCTAGTTTAAAAAGACAAGGCGCCTTTCTTGGGGATCTAGTGAATGAACTTTTTGATGCTAACGGGAAAGCTATTTATGATACAGATTGGTATGATGAGCTTAGACAACATAGTGCGTCTCAAAATCATCAGATTGGATTTTCTGGAGGTAATGAAAAAACAATCTTTAATGCTTCAATTGGTTTAAGAGACGAACGAGGTCTTCTTATAAACTCCTACATGAAAAGATATTCTATAAGACTCAGTGTTGAGAATCAGGTAAATTCATGGTTAAAAATGGGAGGAACAGTAGATTTTAGTCTCCGAAAAGAAAATAATCAGGATACTGGTCAATGGGTATTTGAGGCAGCAACACACGGTTTCCCGTTTATGCCAGTTCAATATGCAACCGGGAATAGTCCATTCTTCCCTCCGTGGTTTTTAAATTACGCAACGAATTTAGAGTATGGTTTCGGAACTGCCGCAGGTGGAAATTTCATGTACAATCCTGTTATGGACTTAAGAGAACGTAAATACATGACAGACAGCCACAACTTTACGGGTAGTTTTTTCACCAATATTTCCTTTTCTAAGGATTTAGAAATGAAAACAATTATTGCGTCAAATGTGCTAAATCAAGGGCGAAAAATATTTTACCCGCAGCATTTTAATGGTGGAAACAACGGAGCTATTCAAAGTCACGAAAGAGGTGTTTTTTATTCCATTGAGAACTATCTAACTTACACCAAGGAAATTGATGAAAATAATTCATTAACAGCCCTATTAGGAGCTTCGTGGCAACAAACTGAAAAATCTTGGTTACAAGGAGATGGGTTTGGAACTCCTTCGGATGGTTATGGACCCAATAATTTAGGTGCGGCGGCGTTTAAAAATTCATCTTCATTTATGAGTGCAGAGTCGCTGAATTCCTTTTTTACTAGAATTAATTACAACCTTAAAGATAAATACCTTTTTACCTTTACTGCAAGGGCTGACGGATCTTCTAAGTTTGGGGATGCTAATAAATGGGCGTTTTTCCCTTCAGCGGCTGCTGCTTGGAAAGTATCTGAAGAAGATTTTCTTTCCGATAGTGCTGTAATTTCAAACCTTAAAGTTAGAGGAAGTTATGGTCAAACGGGTAATTCAAGTATACCTCCCTATTCTTCTGAAGCCCAATTGGGCTCTGGACCACTTATCGGAGGAAGCACCATTCCAGGTTATACTGCAGGTTTTGGTAGCGCTTCAGCTCCAGGAACGGGTTTACTTACTCTAGAAAATACAGGTCTAAAGTGGGAAATAATGACACAATATGACCTTGGAATAGAACTCGGTTTATTCGACAATAGAGTCAATGTGGAATTTGATTATTACAATAGAGAAACATCTGATATGCTATTGAATGCTCCAGTTCCTGAGTCAAGTGGATTTAGCGTTATAAGACAAAATATTGGATCTATGGAAAACAAAGGTTTCGAATTGAGTATAAATACCACCAATATAGATACGCCTAATTTTACTTGGAATTCCACGTTTAATATTTCAATGAATAAAAATAAAGTGCTTTCGCTCGCTACACCATCTGATCTTTTTGATGTTTCATCTCCTCAATTTCTGGGCGGTGGTTCAATCATTAGAGTAGGTGAGGCTATGGGATCTATGTATGGATACACACGATTAGGAGTTTGGGGTACAGATGAAGCTGTAGAAGCTGCAAAATATGGGTTATTACCAGGAGATACAAAACATAAAGACCTTAACGGGGATTATGTAATTGATAATGACGATAGATCTATTATTGGAAATGGATATGCCGATGCTTTTGGAACCTTTGTGAATTATTTTACTTACAAAAACTTTGACCTCACCATTGATCTTCAATATTCTATTGGTAATGATCTTGCAGATCTTGGCATTCATTGGGGAGAAAATGAAATAGGTAAAAGCAATCACTATACAACTGTATTGAATGCATGGACACCTGACAATCAAAACACAATGATTCCACAAGTAAGAAATGCATCTGCTGGGTACGTGTCATTATTTGATTCTCATATGGTAAAAGACGCATCTTTTATTCGTGGAAATAACTTGATGATTGGTTACACATTTAAACCAGAAGTACTTCAACAATTGAATTTAGATAAATTAAGAATTTATGCCTCGGCTCAGAATTTCTTTCTAATAATGGATAAAGATATAATGTCAGATCCAGAAGTAGATGTATCAAATTGGAATGTGACAGGAGGAAACGTTGCCTCGCAAGGTTTCAAGTGGCATGAATATCCAAAATCTTCAACCTTCGTATTAGGATTACAAATTGGTATTTAATTATAGAAAACTTAAAATTAAAACTTATGAAATATTTTAAAATAAAAGGTATAACTAAAGCACTTACTATTGCTCTAGTAACTACAACTACCTTAAGTTGTTCAGATTTTTTAGATGAGAACAACCAATCAAGTTTAAATCCAGATTCTTTTTACAAAACAGGTACGCACGCTGAATCTGCTTTAAACGCGGTATATGCAACCACCAGATTTATGGGTGATTTTGCAGGTGGAAACTCTAGTAATTGGCATTTATTGGAAGCCGTAACAGGACAATCGAAAAACAATAGCTCAGGAAATACAGACTTAAATAGTTTGTCCTCTCTGTCACATAATTCCAATATTATACACGCTAAAAATGTTTGGGCAGGAACTTACAAGCTTGTTGCCAACGCTAATATGGTAATTGAAAATGTTCCAGATATTTTTATGCCTGAAGAACGAAAACAACAAATACTAGGAGAAGCCTATTTTCTAAGAGCTTGGGCTTATTTTAATGCTGTTAGAATATGGGGAGACATTCCTTTGCTTACTGCACCTGTAGGTACAGGTTCTTCAGATTTCAGACCTGTCCGTACTTCACAAAGTAAAGTTTATGACCAAATTGTTTCCGATTTAAAATTTTCTGAAGCATCAGGATTGCCTTTTACAGACGAAACAGGAAGGGTTTCTATGGCTGCAGTTAAGTCGTTATTAGCCAAAGTCTATCTTACAATGGCTGGATACCCTCTTAACAAAACGGAGCACTATGCGGATGCGGCAACTAAGGCCAAAGAAGTCATCGATTATTCTTCTAGCCTTGATTTATTTGACACCTATGCAGAAGTACATTCCGAAGCTACTGAAAACAAAGTTGAACATATTTTCAGTATTCAATATGCGCCAAATGTGCAAGCTAATCCATTGGCATATAGTGTTCTTCCACCGAAAAACATTACAAAAGGTGGAGCCGTAGGATGGCAAACGAATGTGCCTGAAACCAATTTTTATAACTCATTTGAAGCAGGAGACTTACGAAAAGTAAATCGACAAGGTTGGTTTTTTACGGATTATTTTTTAGGTGGAAATGGAGCGCTTACTGACTTAGACGGACCCTATATATTTAAATTCTTTAATGTAGAAAATTACGGAAGTGATGTTGTTGATGGTAATAATACTGGTGATTTCCTGAATTTTTCTGTGATTCGCTTTGCTGAAGTATTGCTAATTTACGCTGAAGCTTCAAACGAAGTCTCTGGACCATCTGCGAATGCTCTTAATGCTGTAAAAAGAGTTAGAGATAGAGCTGGCTTAACAACGCCAACTTCTTTGTCAAAGGACGCATTCAGAAAATTAGTTTTGAAAGAAAGATGGCACGAGCTATGCTATGAGCGTAAAACTTGGTTTGATATGGTTCGCCTTAGAATGGCTTTTAATAGCACAACAGGTAATTTTGATAATTTTGTAGGCCATACTATTCTTAGCTCAAATCAAGCGCTACAGGAAAAACATTTGTTATTCCCAATTCCCGCATTAGAAATTGTTAATAATCCAAATTTGACTCAAAACCCAGGTTATAATTAATTTGAACCAAATTTGAAAACAATTTTTTAATGCAAAACACCTTATTGAAATTGAGTTTAGATTGATTATTATTTGATAAGAGTAGTTTAGTTAAAACTAGTGGTTGTATATTGAGAAAATTAATTTCTTATTTATGTCCACTAGTTTTTTTAATTTTAAAAAAAATCTATATTTAAATATGGAAGGGTGTATAATTTCAATTTATAACCACTTTTTTAATATCAACCGTGTTTAGGATTTAAAAATTAACCATGGTTTAAACCAATCTATTATGAATACAAATAATTACTGGAAAAAAAACATCCGCTACATCACGATTTTGCTAAGTCTTTGGTTTATTGTTTCTTTTGGCTGCGGGATTTTGTTTGTGGAGCAGTTAAACACGATTCAAATCGGTGGTTTTAAACTCGGCTTTTGGTTTGCCCAGCAGGGGTCTATTTTTGGCTTTGTTGCCATTATTTTCACCTATATCTACCTTATGAACAAGCTCGATCAAACCCAAAACAACTAGAATATGGAACTTCAGTATTGGATTTGGATAGCAGTTGGCCTTAGTTTTTCACTATACATAGGAATAGCAATTTGGTCACGAGCTGGCTCAACAAAAGAATTTTATGTAGCAGGAGGAGGGGTTCACCCCATTGCCAATGGGATGGCAACTGCAGCCGATTGGATGTCTGCGGCATCATTTATTTCCAT
>Ga0213869_10000536_pt1 | contig 30735 bp, 46 predicted proteins | sample PICome_10_FD_160083 | JGI IMG/M metagenome (GOLD analysis project Ga0213869, IMG submission 160083) | Coastal seawater microbial communities near Pivers Island, North Carolina, United States - PICO132 | ecosystem: Environmental > Aquatic > Marine > Coastal | place: USA: North Carolina...
ATCTTCACGATGTTTAATCCACGATTTATCTAATACTAATGAACCATCAATATCAGTTCCCTCGTTATCTCCTGTCATGTGAGATACGATTGTTATTGTTTCATCATTTTCTTCTACAACAAATCCTACAGAAACACATTCTGCTAATTCTGTTTCTAGTTCATTGATATCTGTCCACCCTTGAGTAGGCGTTACAGCATCTTTCCAGTGTAATAAAACGAGTTTAGTTTTCATTTGTATTTAAAAATATATTTACTCCATAAATAACTTCTTGCAATACTTACGACCATAAATACCAAAGATATGTGAAACATCTCCCATATTTCTATATGAATATCATATAAAGGAAATATTAATATTTGAATAATAATTGCAATTAGAAGTCCACTACCTATGTCCAATGTTCTATGTATTAGATGTTTTATATTGGTCATTTTTTCTTTCTTAAAAAATTTAAGTATTCTGCTCCTTCCTCAACTTCCCAAAATATCTTAATAAAGTCAGGGTGTGTGTCAGGTAATCTTGTATTAAATACTGCTACTGCACAGGGAGACATCATTTTATTGGGTAGGTTTAACATCTTAGCAAAGTTGTCATATTTTTTATATGAGCCTACTTGTACACAATGCATAACGATTTCAGAATCAGCATCTTTAACTGGCAGATAGCCACTAACATGAGTATGACCTGCCATTAATAAATGATCTCTTGAATTGAATAGGGCGTGTTTGACAATACCATGAGCTGTATTATACATACTATGTCCTTTAAAATTATGTGAACAATTTACTCTTATATTGTGTTTAGGTAGTTTTAATTTGACTCTAATGTTGTGGGGTTGATAAGTTGTTTTAAGTGGTCTTGTAATCCATTTTAAAGGATCACCATCTCCACTCCACATATCATGGTTTCCAGCTACAATAAATAACCAGTTAGTATAATTAACTAACCATTCTGTTAACTGCCAGGCTTGTTCTGCTGAAGTAGTTTGCTGCGCCCAAAGACCTTCTAGTTTAGTTCTTCTAGCCCAGTTGTTTTGTAAATCGCCTACATTACAAGCGTACATACCATCGGTTTCATTAACACAGTTTAAGTGTCTTATTACCGAAGGCATATCACAACCATCATCATCAATGTGAGGGTCGCCCATAATATACAAGCCAACAGGTTTATCATCATTTATTTTTATGTTTAAAAACTTTTCGTTATTTTCTCTATTTTCTTTTCTGTTAAAAGTGTCAACTCTTAACTTAACTAAATCTTCTGTTGGTATCTCATCATCAGTAAAATCATTTTGTAATTCAAATCTTTTGGTTACTTTAGGTTTGTTTGTTTTTTTACCACAATCTCTACACTCATATCTTTGTGGTGTGCCAACGATGTGTTTATCTTTTCCTCGTTTTATAATGTGGGTTGATCCACAAGTAGGGCAAGTTAGCATGTTGCCTTCATCATCTAATTGAACTACCCCTACATTAGTAAAATTGCCACCATTATTATGTAGCGCCATAAACTTATTCCTTTGTTTGTTTAATGAGGTATTCAAGATACCATTTGGCTTTCTCTAAATCTTGCACAGGAGTACCTTTATATGGAAAGCGAGTAACATATTTAATTATGTTTCCACGAACATAATCCATTTCCCAAGAACGAATGTACTCGATTGTTTCAATACCCTTTGTATAATGTGCAGGGTGATTAATATTGTCTATCTTCTTTTTCTTCATCTATCTTTTCAAGTATATGTTCCCATGGTATAGGAGTATATTCATTATCCCATGTTATACCACCATATAGATAGTCTTGTCTAGTTTCAAGTTTGCCTTTGATTCTAAACAATGCTTGATTATCAATAGATTTGATAGCTTTTATGATTTTCATTTCACGCTTTGTAAAAGGAATGTTCATACTCATGACTAACTCCAGGTTAATAATTTTATACAAATTAAAACGATTAACACTATAGCTAGAAGCTCAAAGATGCTAACTTCAGGCTTCAAATATTTAGTTTTTATTTTATAAAAAAACCAATTAAAAAATTCAGGTTTAACAGTAATAACAACTCCTATTAGCAACGCTAATAGTAGTGCTTCTTGTATCATTGTGATAGAGGATTATCCGACCTTGCTTTCATCTCATTAACTTTAGCGTTTAATACTGCTATCTCAGCTTTGTTAATGGCAATGTCTGCTGTCAAGGGTTTAATGTCTACTGACTGTCTAGCTTCCAATACTTCTACTCTTTGGATTAATTGTCCTTGATAAACAAACAATCCACCTAGAGTAATAACTAAACCAATAGCTCCTGTGATTACTTTAATATCCACGAATCCTCCTCAGATGTTCTTGTGTTCTTATAACTTCATCAATACTTTGTTGAATGTTTGTTTGACGTTGTGCCATAGAGTCGTTGTAAACATTTTGATTCTCAGCATATATATCTCGCAAATCAACATATTCTCTTTGGTCATTATAACTACCTCCATCAATAAATAATTGATTATTAAATATATTATTGTTGGTTTGTCCGTAATTGTCTAGTGAAATATTACTTTCCATAGCTTTGGCTACAATAAGAGAAGTAGCAATAAGCCTTTGGTCTACTCGTTTGAGAGTTTCGTTGACCTTTTTTTCTATGGATTCTATTGAAACAGTTTGAGTATCTGCTCTAGTGTTTCTTTCAGCCCTGCCTTCTTCCACCTCAGTATCTCGGCCTTCGAGGGTTTCTTCTCTTTGAGCAACTGTTTCAGCTCCTCCATTTCCTGATTCACTTCTTCCTGTTTCTCCTTCTCCGTTAACCTCATTTACTTCCTCAGAAGCAACTGTAGTTTCTGTTTCAGATTCAGAAATATTGCTTTCAGTTTGTTCCACAGTTTCAGGGGTAGCTTCTTCGACTGGAGCTTCTGCTGTAATTTCTTCGGAGATAATTTCTTCTGCAAATTCTTCAATTTCTGTTTCGCTGAAATTTTCTGTTGTTTCAATTCTTTCTTCAAAACTTTCGACTTCTGTTGTGAACGCTTCGATGGCCTTTGGTTCTTCATATACAATCTCCATAGGTATAATTTCTTCTTCGATAGCTACTGCAAATACTTCAACAACACCTGTGTTAATTTCTTCTGTAGCTATTTCTTCAATATATATTTCTTCAAATATTTGTGCAACCATTTCAGGTTCTTCAAACACTTCAAAGACTATTTCTTCTAATGGTATAAATTCTATTGTTTCTATTTCTGTAGATAATACTTCTTCTACTTCTTGAAAGGTAGTAGCTATGTGTGATGTTTGTGTATCTGACAATACAGTATCATCATAGGTCATAGTAACCGATATGTTATCTACGTTAGGGCCACCAAGACTAGCAGGAGCATCGCCATCAATCCCACTAATAAAAATATTTCCAATGTTACTATTAACCCCTGTATACGATAAAGTATCTTGGAAATCTTTACCATTGATTCCTGTAACATTTGTCCTAGTTTGACTAGCTGTTGCCAATATTTCATTATTGCTATCTCTTATTTGTAATCTTATTGTAAATGTATCAGTAGCACCACTTGCCCAACCACCTACGCCACCTTCTCCATTCTGTACTTCAACAGATGAGTTAAGGGTAATTCCGTTATCTAACATAGGTTGAGTTATAACATCAGATGTAAGATTAAATGATTGTTCTATCGAACCACTATCACCAAACTCAAGATCATGCCCACCAGGACAACAATCTCCTATTCTTTGTGCATCTCCTTGCAATGTCCAACCTGTAGTTCCATTATTAAAATTACCATTAGTAATTAAATTTCCAGTAGTTTGACTGTCTGCTAGAACCATTAATGGAAATAATAAAGGTATTAAATATCTCATTGTCTTTCAGGCAAGTATATTTCTTGCTCATTGCTCCCATAAACTGTCATTGGGCCTAAAGTAACTGAGTGTGTAGCACAACCAGTTAACACTAAAGATAGTAGTATTGCTCTAATCATTCCAAGTCATACTCGGTTTAGTTTGAGTAGCTCCTGTTAATTCTTGTTTACGTTTTTCAATCCATCTTGCTTTAGCTTTTTCTCCAATTAATCCATCAATAGGACATGGTGTACCTGCGTTCATCATAGCTTCCCATACATTTTCATCTTGACACATTAATGATATTGCTGCGACTTTCATGCCGAGTTTAGCTAATACAGCTACAGACTTTCTTCTTTCACAGTTAGGATCTGTATAATAGCTCCCAAAAGAGCCTGAGAAGCCGATTACAGTCATTCCTGCTGCAAGTGGTATAACACAGCTATCTTGACCATAAACACTCATACTGGGTGCATTAGAGGGGTTTACAGCAGTTTTAGTATTTGTGCTGTTATTGGTTTCATTATTTGTTGTGCTGTTAGAACTAGAACCTGATTGATATGTAGTACTCGATTCATACCCACCTGTAATAGCAGTATTTGACCCAGCATTATTACTTTGCGTATTAGTGGTGCTGCCTGAACTTGTTACATCACCTATTGCATCAGTTACGCCATAGACTAATATCAAAACCAGCATTACCCATAAGCATTGCTTAGTTATGATTTGCGACATTTCCATTTCCTAAGTGCTAGGGCTTTTCTTGTCGGTCTGCCTTTAGAATCTTTCATTGGGCCTTTAACACCACCCATTCTTGCACAAAAACTAGCCCTTCTTCCTGCTGCTTTAGAGCCTTTAGGTGCTTTACCTGTTACAGGTCTTTTAAGATTAGCTCCTGTAGTTCTTTTAAAAAACTTTCTACCAGCTTCGTTTAATCCACCAGTTTTGCTTTGATATTTCTTAGCTACCATATTACTTCCTAGTTAAAGAACCACCAAAATATAAACCAATAATTGAGAATATTGTGTGTGATTGTAGACTTGTTATAAAAATTGAATTGCCTTCTTTCCATACTGAAGTTTCATAGGTAGAGCCAAATATCCACCAACCACTATCTGCTTCGGTAACTATCTGATAGATAACATTAACATCAGTAAAGATAGGAGCAATAATAGGTACTACAATAATACTAAATACACACATTAAAGCTATCCATCTACGAGTATGCTTAGTATGTGCATCTTTAACATCACGAGCTTTGTCAGTTTGTTTAGCTGCAAACCCAGCACGTTGCATCAGCATCTTTTGTTTCTCAGCTTCGGCTTGTCCTTTCTGTGCCATGATAGACATAACGCCACCTAGTACAGTAGAGCCAAGCATTGATATAAGTTCCATTGGTATCATTTTAAATCCTGCAATGTTAAGTTTTTAAATTCATCTAACTGGGATAAAGCTGCCGCAACATCTTTGGTAAGCAAACCTTTGTTACTTTGATCTTGCATATATTTAGGCAAGTCATCTAAGCTCATATTTTGCATTTGTCTTAATAAATATTGCGCCCTTCTAGGAACACTTAATTGTTTTGCTCTTGCTTCTGCTGGTGTTAAGTTTAATCTATCATTTTTTATTTTGTTTGATAATCTTTTTAAAACACTTTCAGATAAAATTCCTTCGGTCATAGACCTTTGTAATATGTCAGGAGTTTCTTCAGGAGAATCTTTTATTTGTCTAAAGATTTGACTTGCTATTCTTCCATCTCTTGCTCTTTCGGTATTGTCTATTTCTGTAAATTCTTCTATTTCAGATAGTTTACCTGCTCTTTGTTCAAACTTCTCTTTATAACCTTCTCCCATAAATCTACGAAGAATAGGTATATCTTTAGCTTTAAGCTCCTCTCCATTATAAAGTTTTACTGTAGCATCTACTAATCTGTCTACAGTAGCAACTGGGCCACCTGTAAACATTTTCCATAAATGTTTAATACTTTCAGGGGAAACTTCCATATTTAATGCTTCTGCTGTTTCTGCTAAAGCAAAAGCCATTTCTCCTCCATTAGTATCCATAGTCCAAGAATACATTTTTTCTTTAGCGGCCATGTTTTTACTTTCAAGCCATTCAGGTCTAATAGTTCTGCCTAAACCATCCTCATTAAAAGCTAATTCTGAAAATCCTCTTAAAGGAGTAGGTACAATAGATGCTCCTACAGGATTATAGGCTTCAATAAATTGATCTTTAATATCTAACGAAGCATCACGGAAAAATTCTTTACTTAAAGGCGTGTCGGCTCTAAAAGATTTTTGAGTGTAATCTGCCATAACTTTAAAAGGTATCATAGAATAACCAATAGGCATGGCTACATACTGTAGCTTACCGCTTTCTTCATCTACCCCTGTTACAACTACCAATGATTTGTTTTTAGTATAATTACTTCCTGTGGTTGTTTTAAGTTTTTCTTCCCAATCAGGCTCTATAGATGAGTTCCAGTTATCAAGGTTGTAAAGTAATCCTGTGGTTGCCGCAAGCGCTGGTATTGCTACTTTAGGATTGTTAAACATATTTTTTAGAAAAACTTTGTTAGCTTGAATTGCTGGGTTAGCAAATAGATAAGTTGCTCTAATTAATCCTACATCAGTACCTCCTAATCTAGGATCAAAAGAAGAATCTCTTGCAGATATTGCTGATGCTCCTCTAGAAAAACCTGCCCTTCTTGCCATCATGTAAGTTTTAAATCTTGTACCATCTTCAAAAATATTATTAGCTTTATCAAACCAAGCCCCTAGTTTTCTTAAAGATGAATCAGGTGTTCCGCTTTGGAGTGTTTTAGCTATATCTTTTATTTTGTCAGTTAACTCTTGTTGAGTTGTTGCTCCTAATCCTCCAACACTTCCGCCATCTTCTTTAAATTCATCATACATTTTATGTATTTCTGCTTCTTGTGCATTAGCGGGTGGCCTGCCATTTAGTTTGTTGAAGATAGCTTTTTTGTCAAAAACACTAAAAGGGTTAGAAGTAGACTTTAGTGATGCTGCTGATTTAGCTCCCATCCTTGCCATGTTGTTTACAGTAGCTTCTGAGCTATCACGAAACAAGTTAGGTATTACAAAATCAGGGTTAAACCTTGTATAAATACTACCAAGATATCTGTTTATACTTGTAGATATATTAAAAATGCCTTTAGTTATTGCACCCATATCTTTTATTGGTGCGCCTTTAAATGCTCTTGCTAGAGTTTTATCTTTAAACTCCATATTATAGGCTTTGCCTTTGTTGTAAAAAGTTAATGTTGAATCTTTACCACCAACTCCTTCAGTATAATTTTTATTATTTGTTTGTTTTAATATTGCGTTAGCTTCTAATTTGTTAGCATCTACTAACCTAGCAAAAGATTGGTTTACTTTGTTTAATTCTGCCCTTCTAATTACATCTGCAAGATTTTCTTGTATGTTTTGTTTTATTGATCTTACTGGAGCATCACTACCTACATCATCGTATATACCGCTTGACTTAACTTCGTTTGGATTTTGTGATTTTAAAAGAGATCGATCCCCATCTAGGACTCTAGTTAATGGAACATAATTATCTCCATACTCTTTTCTCCATTTTTTCATTTGAGCTTCTGAAACTAATCCGCTTTCAACTACTAATTTAGATGCTCTTGCGTTTTGATCTTTTAAAATTTTTATAGGATTTCTATATAAATCTTGTAAACCAGCTCCTTCAAATTGTTTAATAATATCGTTTGCTGATGAGGTGGTCATGCCTGACTGTCCATCACCTCTAAGTTTATTATAATCTACAGCATATTTTGCGTGTAAATATTGATCTATACTTTCTGTTGCTTCTTTAGGACTAGCACCATTTGTTCTTGCGCCAATCTTTCCAAGCTCATCTAAATAAAGTTTTTCTTCTTTTAAAATAGTTTCCATTTGGTAATCCATTTTACCTTCAGCTGTTCTTTTATTAGCATAGTAATCTTGGTGTTCTCTACCAAATATATTTGAGTTGTCTTTTGGGTTAGTCCAAAACCCTGTTTTATCTTCTAATTCTTGTACTTTTAAAGGGCCACCATCTCCAAGATTACCTTGCCCTTCTCCATAAGTATCTTGAAGTCTTCTTGGTCTTATTGAAGCATCATCAAGTCTTTCTCTAGCAGCAAGAAGACCTTCATCAAACGCTTCTTGTTCTGCGCTTCTATTTTTCTTTCTAAGAGTTCTAACTCTGTCCATAAAAGTTTTATCAGCTGGGTCTGCTGTTAAATCAAAATTTCTCCAATCTCTGTTTTCAACACCTTGATACTTTCTAAGAAACTTATTAACAGCTGCACCTGATAATCCTAAAGCACCACCTAAAGCACCAGCAGTTATTCCAGCGCCTTGTAATTCTTCTATAGTTGGCATACGGCCTTCATCAACTCCTTTTTCTAAAGCTATTCCTCCAGCACCTATTGCAGCACCTATAGAACCTTGTCTAATTGCTGCATCTGCTAATACTGATTTTCCTTTTGCAGCTTTCATTCCTGGTATTAAATTGATAAGACCATCAGCTAACAATCTTCCCTCTGATATATCATCAGGGTTAGTAATTTTTTGTGCAGCATAAGAACCAGCAACACCTGAAGCAAAAGCTCCAGCAACATATCCTACAGGCCCTAAAAAAGAAGAAGCCATTCTTCCAGCTTCCGATATAGCAACCTCTGTTGCTAAACCAGCTCCTAGTTTACCTAAAGTTGGGTCTGAAATTGCTGTTTGATTTTTTTGTTCTTCGCCTGGAGATAGATTAGGCTCATCTAGAAAATCTAAATTTATTTCATCATCTTTTTCATCTAAAAAATCTAAGTTTATTTCTGCCAACTTATTCTCCTACTATATATTTTTTGTTTAATGCTTCTAAAAGTTTTTCTTCTGTTTCGTTAGGAAGTTTTTCTTTAGCTTTTTGCAGTAATTGATTAAATTGTTCTTGTGTTATAGTTTGTCTTCCTGTAAGAGCGTTCATCATACTATTTAATGGATTACCTGATTGTCCGCCTGAGTAAACATAATCTCCATCTTTTGTTTGAGAAACTCTAATATCAGCTCCTTCGCCTAAGTTTTCTTTACCTGCTTCAAGAGCCTGTTTGCCTGTAGAAAATTTGTTTCTAAAGTTACCAACACTTCCAACATCTTGTCCGAGAGCGGCTCTCATTAAAGCTGCATTAATAATTTCTTTTCCTGTTGCTTGAGAAGTAGGATTAAACATTTGAGTAAATCTTGCTTCGGGCGCACTTTTAGGAGTATCTCTGTTAACATCATAACCTATTGGTGTTGGCGCTTTTGGAGCTTCAGTATTAAGATCAAGCGGGTCATAACCTAATGCTCTAGCTCCCATGTATGCACCTGTAAGTCCTAAACCTATAGGGCCTGTTGCAAACCTTGCTGCATTACCTAATAAACCTATTCCTGGTATTCTTCCTACTGTGCCTAGTAATCCTTTGCCGCTTTGTAAACCTCTTTGTAAATATGCTGACAATGGGGATGGAGCGCTTGGCCTATTTGACCCAGTTCTAAAACCTTGACTTCCATCAAGATTTTTTCCAGTTTTTGTCATAGGGCCTTTAGATTTACCCATTCCTTCAGATGCTTGTTTACTTTGTTTTATTTTTTCACTTTCAAGAGCATCTAATTGTTCAGGTGTATAAGGTATTTCTGATGGATTTAGAAGTCCTAATTTTAATAATGTTTCAAATCTTTCCGCCATTTATATTCTCCTTAAATCTTCAAAAGACCTCTGTTATATAGGTTTTCTATCGGTATCCTATATCCCGTTGTAGGTGAAGCCATTTTAACAGCTGAAAATTTTGCTGGTTCTTGTGTTGTCATTTTTTCAAAAGCATCCACCATAGCTAAAGCATCTTCTTGTGATAAATTATCAAACCCCTCACTAAATTGTGTATATCTTTCTTTTAAACCATCGGGCAAAGCATTTAATAAACCTTGTCTAGTATCCATTATGTTTGACCTATCCATCATGGTTGCTCCTTCCGCTCCAGGAACTCCAGCTCCTGATTCTTGCCCAAAACCAAATAACCCTTTAGCCATACCTGTTAAACCATATGTATCATATGCTTGACTTAAAGACATCCCAGGATCTTGCGGTACTCTAGGCATAGCTGTATTAACATTTCTCATTGTTGAAAAATCAACTCCAAGGTCAGGTTTTCCTACTACAGCTGAATTAATATTTTGAGGAAATGTGCCTTGAAAAGCATTAAAAGAATTATTAGGATTAATTCCCCCAGCAGCTATATTAGACTTAGCCATAGCTTCTTCTCTTGCTTTTCTTTTTATTTCAGCTTCTCTAGCCATGGTATCTAAAAATCCTGAGTTAGGATCATCTTTAAAAAGATTTGTAAAACCTTGTCGTGATGTTTTGTCATCCATGCTAAACATTTGTCCTAAATCATCAAATATACTTGCCATTATCTATCTCCTATTATCATAACGAGCTACCTATACTACCACCTATGGCAGCACCTGTTGGGCCAAAGAATGAGCCTAGACCTGTTCCTATTAATCCCATTAATTGATTCCCACCTTGTTTTGGTGCTGTTTGTGTTGTAGTTCCAGGTATAATTGAACCTGCTGCTAAATTAGCATACTGGTTCAACGACATTGCTGGAGCTTGTTGACCAAACTCAAACCTTGCTCTTAAATCATCTATAGCTTGTTGTTGTCTTGCTTGCTCTATATTTCCTACTTGTCCTAGTAGTTGTGATGGAGCTGCTAATGAACCCATTATTTGAGGGGCAAGACCTAGTGTTACTGCTTGGTTTCTAGCAATATCTCCATAGACATCACCATACATTTTAGATGCAACATCTGAAGACTTAGTTAAATAATCTTTTAAAACTTCAGATTCTAAAATAGCTTGTCTACTTCCATCTAACTGTCCTGCTGCCGTAGCTCCTCTCCTGGCTTGCGTTAAACCCCTTTGCATACCTTCTTCAATAGGCCTTAATCCAGCTGTTAAAGAATTTTGAAACATAGGGTCGGAAAAGATTTGACTTGGAGATTGTAGTTGTTGTTGGAAAGCTGGTAACAACGATCCTGATAAAGTTGTAGAAGCTCCTAAAGCAGCATCTTTTTGTAGTTGTTCTGCTTGTAATTGAGTGTCCGTAGGATCAGCATAAGTCTGATTAGGATAGAACTCTAAAGGCCCACCTTGAAATTGGTTTTGAGCGCTGGAGTAAATTTCCTTTAAATAAGGTTGTTGTACTTCCCAAGGCTCTGATTTAGTTGTTTGTGTTTGGCTTCCGCCACCGCCCATGCTCATAAATATCTCCTATTAGTGCATTGTTGTCAGTTCTTTTCCTAGAACTATATATGTTTCATCATATCCAAAAGTTTCTAATTTTTTCTTAAATCCTTTTCTGCAAAAAGTTTCCATAGCTTCACAATTATTTTCTATTGCCCATTCTTCTATTACAGAAATATATTCGACCCAATCATCCATAAAATCTCCACCTAAAGTGACTATTCTACAAACTTTTTTTCTAGGGTAGTTTACTAATTCAGTAGTTATAACGGCAAGTATTTCTGTTTCTTCATTAAAAACAACCCATAATTGCATATCTTGATCTTTTATTTTTCCATAAACATCTTCAGCTTTCATTTCTGCTTGACTAAATTTTTCTGCTTTTGATATAAAAGGAACACAGTCTTCCCAAACCATATCTATAGTTTTAGAATTTATACCCGTAATAAAATTCATCCTAATTTCACCCAACTTCCTGCTGCATTTCTAAAATAAATTCCTTCGCCACTTCCTGGATTAAAATTTGTACCATCTGCATACACTATATCTCCTTGCTTTATTCTGCTTGGAACTACATTTTTAACCTCTATAAAATTAATAGGGTTTTCCTGCAAGGCAGATTGTATTTTTTGAAACTCTAATAACAAATATTGTGGTAAATCTTCAGGACTGCTTGGTACGGGGTTAGGTGTATATTTAACTACTTGAGCCACTATCTTTCTCCTATTACCTCATATTCTATATCATATCCGTTTAGTTCAAAAGTAGTTCCAGTTGTGTTTTGAAACTTAATAGCTATATATTTTCCTGTGCTTCTTGCATCTACTTTATTTTGCGTGTTGGGATTTATGCTTTGTTGGGTTTTATATTCGTAAGTTCCATTAGGACTCATTGAACTACCAACAAATATTTCAGCACTTCCTGTTCCTTTAAACTTAGGACTAATTTTTCTAACTTGTTTTACAGTATTTGTGTTACCATCCAAAACTAAACCTTTTCTTTCTAACATCATAGTAAAATTAGAACCAGCAAAATCAAATCCTTGATCTGCTCTATACAATCTTGTATCGCTTGTGCCTGCCATTAACATAGAAGTTTCTGTAGGATTGTAGGCTCTTTCTCCCCATGATTCAGTTGTGCTGTAAGCTATCCAGCTTTGCGACTGACCTGACCATAAAATACTAGTGCTTCCATCTGAAGTAGGACTAACCACTCCAAGACCAATTCCAAGTATTCCTGGCAAATCTCTAAAACTAAAAGAATTAACTTTATAATTCCAAATTAATGCTTTGTTACAAAAAGTAGAACCAACACTAGGGTAACTAACCCATATTTCTCCTTTTTTTATATTATGAGTTACAAAAGTGTTTGCGTAGTTTGTGCTATCTATATCATCAAATAATGTTCTTCTTACAAAATTAGTAGCAATAGATTCTTTTTTTACACCATCATGAACAATAACATCTCCATTTGTTACAACAAAATGTTTTCCGTTAAACTCTGTTACACAGTTTTTTGAAAGAGTTCCTGTGTCACTAAATAATTTTTTAAAGTTAAAAACATTATTTCCTCCTTCGTAATTCATAATCCATGTAGTTTTTTCTTTATATATTATAAAGGCTTCTTTTAAAGGAAAACCATCAATAATAAAATCTCCGTTATCTCCAATAGTAGCAAAACCAGCATCGTTTGTAGCTGAAGCTGTCCAAGAACTAGGTAAAGTTAGGTTGCCAGCAGAATCTCCCCATCTTACTTTATTAGGATAATTTACAGATGATTCTGTTAAATTTAAAGATATTAAATAGTTGCCATAAGGCCTTATTGATTTACAAGTTGTGCTAGCTGGCCAGTTAGATAAATCTGTAAAATTATTTGCCCCTGTGTTAGCTAAACATTGCGGATCATCAACTCCATTATTAAATATAGGAAGACCATTAAAAATAGATACATCCCAGTTTCCTACTGCTGTTAAATTAACAGAATAATCTCCTGATGTTCTTGTAAACTCTGTGTGGGTTGATCCATCTGTTCTGTATATTTTAGCAGTACCTGCATAAAACCAATAATTGTTTTGACCTGTTGCCCAGTTTAATACTTGATAAGGTGCTACTGTAGGATTAGCTACTGGAAAAGGATTGTCATGCCCTGATATTTTTTTAGCTGCACCATTTTCAAATCTAACATTTTCAACATTTGAAAAATATTCTTTTTCAATTACTGTGTTATTAACATCTTTATTTAAACCTTTTGGTGGGCCTACTTGAAATGTTGCCATTACGCAGTTCTTCTCCACATATATGCAACTATGTATGGTTGCAAGTTATTGTGTGCTGAACCACCACCTGTTGAAGATGTAGTAAAACTAGAAGTTCCTGATGTATCGCCTTCTGATAAATTATTATTATCAGTATCACTTGTACTCATTGTTACGCTGTGATTATGAGATGGCATTTCATCTATAGTCAATGTATGTGTTTTAGCACCACCAGTTTCTTGTGCTGTATCAAAATCACTATCTACTGCATTTAAACCCACTATAACTCGACCAGCTCCAAAAGCTACCCAAGTACCAAAACCTAATAGTGTTCCAGGATTAGTAGATACTGCTGCATTTATATAAATAGATCCTACAGGATATACGGCTTGAATTGTTGTTACTGTATTAGATCCAACAGTTAAAGTTCCTGAAACAGTTAGATTTCTTACTCCTGTAATATCTTTACTAGCATCAGCGGTTACCGCTTTAGATGCTTCTACTGTACCAAGCGTTGCTACATCTACATAATTAAGTTCTGTTGTATTTGCTGTAACACCATCTAGTAAGTTTAATTCTGTGTGCGTTGAAGTAACTGCTCCAGTAATACTTGGAAAGGTTGCTTTAACTGTAGATTTTACCAATCTTATATGGTCATCGCCTTCATTAACTGGGTCACCAGCTACTGGGTTTGAACTATTTAAGTCCGATATATATGTTCCTGTTTCTAATCCCATTATGATTCCTCCCAAAGGAAAGTTGTTTCGTTAAATATCCAAGTAATTTCTTCTGTATCACTTGGTCTAGGTGCTATAAAAGCATCTTTTGTTGAATCATAAGTGTATCCAACTCCAGCAAAATTCTTTCTAAAAGGCGTTCCACCTTTAGTATGTGTGTTACCAAAAGTATTGTAAGAAGTTCTTTTTACAGTACAACCATGAAAGTTGCCATAATAAACTTCCCAATCAGTATCGCTACTCTCATCGTTGCCTTTTATAACTTGAGTAACTATGTTGTTTGAATCTAGTAATGCGTAATGTGCCATATTAAAAACTTATGTTGTCAGAACCAGCAGTAAACACTGTTTGTTTAAAGCCACCTGAAGAAGATGTAGAACTTGTAAGTCCACCACCTATTGTTAATGTAACTGTGTCAGGGTATTTTAAAATAACTACTCCAGACCCTCCAGCTCCACCAGGAGCAGCAGCGTCACCTGCACCACCTCCACCACCACCTGTATTAGCTGTACCAGCATTGCCAGGGTCTTGTGGATAACCTGAATCACTTGATACAGCATTGCCACCACCACCTAGTCCTCCAGCAGCTCCAGCAGGGGAACTTCCTCCAGCAGTAGCTCCACCACCACCAAAGTATCCTGAATCTGCTCCTACAGATGTTCCAAAACTTGATGAAAAATCTCTACCATCGCCACCAGTACCATTTCCGTCAGTACCACCAGCTTCTCCAGCTCCACCACCACCATTGGAAAATCCACCAGTAGTTGAGCCACCATCAAAACCATATCCTGTTCCACCACCACTATCACCTTGTGTTGCTGAACCAGCGTTATTATTTACATTGGTAGTTCTTCTAGCTCCACCACCTGAACCACCATCAGCAGCAGCAACAAATTGTACAGCTCCACCACCACCACCATTAGCAGTTATGTCTGAAAATACTGAGTTAGAACCTGAGTTTAATGTTGAATTATTTGGACTAGCTGTTGCACCAGCACCAATCGTTACTGTGTAGTTTGTTCCTGAATCTAATTCTTTTTCTGTGTGATGAACAACTCCACCAGCTCCTCCACCACCACCATCATCTGCTCCACCTGAGCCACCACCAGCGACTACTAGAACTTCAAATGTAGGTGCGTCTTCTCTTGTAAATGAACCAAAACCAAGTACTCTATAACCAAACATTTTATCTCCTAGTCATCTGTTAAAGCATCAGTTGTAAAGAATAATTTAATACCGACTAATCTAGCATCACCTGTTTGAGTGTCTGCTGATACATCTCTCATTAATTGGAAATAACAAGTTTCATTTACACTTGGAGAACCAGCAATAGTTACTGCACCACTTTCAGCAGAAACATTTAAATCATTTGATGTCCCACTATGAGCTTTAGCAGTTGCTACTACGTTAGTTCCAAAAGCAGTATTAATAGAGTCATTATCTGCAATAGCTACTGCTGATAAGCCCCATGCTACTGTTCCAGTATTTGTGCCTGTTACTGTAAAAAATGCTTGAAAAGTAACTGTTCCCTCATTCCATAGTTTAGGAAATGCTACTGTAAATTGTGCGTTTTCATCGGCACTTGCATCAAAATCTAAAACTTTTAATTCAGGCCCATTAGATAATTCTACCTGTGCTAATGCAGCACAACCATTAGTTGTATTGGGATACATAGCTGATGCTGGAATCCATATAGAATGTTTACCAACCATATTTCCTGTTGTAGGCAAAGTAAGAGTATTAGTTCCAGCTACTGCTGGTGCTGAGAGTGTAATCTCTCCTGAGGTATCACCTGCTATTTTTATACTTGCCATTAATTATTCTCCTAACTCTTTGGATTATTGTCTTTAACTGATTTAATATGCAAATACCATGCACCTGTTTTTGCGTTATCACCAAGTTTACCAGCATCTATATCTTTATATAACATATCAAGTTGGTTTACTATTGAGTCATAAAAGTTACTACCAGTATCTCCTGTTCTTCCTAGAATATAAGCATTATCTATATACCATTGTTTAGTTGCTTGTATATCGGATAAAGTTTTAGCATCTTCTTCTCTAGTTGTAATTGTTCCTTTATTATCTACTATTGCTACCATTATGCCCTCACAACTCCATAAATTGTCATGTTAATTTTTGATGCACCTGTGCCACCTGCAAATATCAATTGAAATCCATTACAAGTATTTGCTTGTGTGTCATTAATATATCCATGACCTTGTGCAATTCTTGATGTTCCGTTACTACCCTCTCCACCTATTTGATAAACAAATGATGGTGATATTTGTCCTTTAGAATCATTAGAATCTGAATCCCATCTACCACCAGCAGGATTATTAAAATACATAAAGCCATTCATTGGGTCTTTGTCGCCACCTTTTTGTTGTTCAACAAGAGTAAATTTATCTGCTGCATCTGTAGTAATTCTTTTTTCTGAATTGTTGTGCGTTAAACCTAAAGTAGTTTGTCTATAATCTGAATTTGTAAGAGCAGAACCATCATCTAAAAATCTCATTTGTAAATCGCCATCACCTTGTTGCGATATGCCATGAATAATTACATAATAATTATCATAACTTGAATCAAATCCTGTAAAAGAATATGATGTTGTATTAGCACTAGCATTATATTCATTGACTGCACTTATTACTGCTAGTCCACCACCACCAACTCCTGTTAAAGATGACCCATCAATAGCTGGTAAAGCTCCAGTAAGTTGAGCAGATGGTAAAGCTGTTAAAGAAGCTCCACTACCTACAAATGAATTAGCTGTTAAATTACCTGAAGCATCTAATGATGCTTTTGTTACACCAGCACTTTGAAAATCTATAGCACCACTTGTATCAGATTCTAATTTTAATCCATGTGATGTATCTGCATTAATTTTAACTGTCATTAAATTATTACCCACCTAGCACCACTTGGTACTGTTACTGTAACACCCCCAGCTACAGTAACTGGAGCTACTGACATGCCGTTAGTATTTGTTGTTAAAGTATAATTAGCATCTATGCTATTAGTGTTTTCATAAATTGCACCACCTGCTGATGCCCCACCACCAATCGAACCCCAAGCACTACCATCGTAGCCCTCAAATCCTGTTGTTGTAGAATTAAATCTAAACATACCAGTTGCAGGTGAACCATCTCTTTGTGCTGTTGTTCCTACAGGTATTTCGGCACTCCCTGTACTAGCAGTTTCTGTAATTACACCTGTAAGGGAAGAACCTGAACCTGCAAATATTGTTGAACTTAAAGTACCTGAACTAGAATTGAATGTTAAATTGCTACCTGACTTAGGTGCTAAATCTCCAGTTGCTCCTGTTGAAAATAAAGGAAAACATGTGGTATCAGACGACTCGTCTGCTACTGTAACTGTTGTAGCTATAGCTGCTGTTCCACTTGTGTTCTGATTACCTGCTGTATTAACGCCAGGTAAATCAATATTACCTGTACCATCAAAAGATACGCCACCGATGTTTCTTGCAGTTTCCAATGCTGTTGCAGTTGCTGCATTTCCTGTGGTTGATCCTGATGTACCTGAAGTATTACCTGTTACATTACCTGTAATATTCCCTGCAAAAGTTCCTGATAATACATCTGTGCTTGAGTTAAAAGTTAATCCTGATGCTGTCTTTGGACCTAGATCCCCAGTCGCTGCCGTTGTAAACAAGGGGAAACAAGTAGTGTCTGAGGATTCATCTGCAACAGTAATTGCAGTAGGTACATAACTTGATGATGCTTTTGCATCTAATTGTGTTTGTATGTTTGATGATACATTATTTAAGTATCCAAATTCTGTATTTGATATTGTGCCATCGTGTATTTTAGTGGCATCTATTGCTGCGCTTGTATTGACATCTGCATTGACTATAACCCCTGTGCCAATAGCCGATGTTCCTGTAACATTGCCTGAACCATCAAAAGATGCTGAAGTCCATGTAACATCTCCAGTCATGCCTATTGTGCGACCTGTTGCTAACGCTGTTGCTGTACTTGCATTTCCTGTTACAGCTCCTGTTACATTACCTGTTAGGTTTCCGATAAACCCACCACCACCTGTTATAGTTCCTGAAGTGGTTAAACTGGTTGCTGTAACTGCTGGTAAGTTAGCTGCTAAATCTGTAATAGTTAACTTAAAGTTAGAACCTGAATAAGCGATAGCAAATACAGATTCTGTATTAGGGGTTGTTGTTGCTGTTAAATCACTAAATTTTTGTGTTGCCATTTATTGTTCAGTCCATGTTGTAGTTGCTGTAGCTGGAACATCTTGCCAGTCATCAGGAGCTATAACAACTCCCCCTTCTTGTTGAAACAGTAATCCTGTTTCTGTTACTAATAAATCTAAGTTATCTTCTGTTTCAAAATACCCTTGTGATGTATTTTGTATAACACTCCATGTTGTAGAATTTGTAGAAACTATAGTCCATGTAGTCATTAATATAATCCGTAGTCAATTCTTGTTACAGGTGCTGTGCCTGAGTGTCTATCTCTCTCATTTGATTTTATAATATCTTCTTTGGCTCTATCGTAAAATGCTTGCCATACTTGTATTCTTTTGTCATTTTGTAGATAAGGTTCTGCTTCAACCAAGGCACCATATAAATAAACATCAGGGTGATGTGTAAGCATATCGTTTGTAGTATTAGAGTCTGATAAAGCTGTAAATGTTTTGTAATAAGCTATTTCTATTTCATAAACTCCATCAGGAATGGGTCTAATTTGTATATCGTTGCCTTTAATTGAATAAGATTTTGGACAACCCACGCTACTTCCTGCTTGTAATCTGTCCATTATTTCAGGCGTTAAAAATTCTAAAGGAGTTTTAGGGTCTGTGTTAAGTTTTATATTACGCATAGCAATATAATCATCAGGTAAAGTGTAATATTCAGTATCGGCTATAGTATTAGCTGTTACTCTAGTTTCCATTCTTCTGATTTTAAAATCTCTTTTATGTCTTGTTTCAGCTAAAACTATAAAATCAGGAATTACATCCGTTAGATCACTTCTATCTAGCCAAGAAGCTATAGATGTTTTTAGTTCTGCGTATGTTGATATTGCCATTATATTACTCTACTAGTTGTCTTTAAATATTTATAATCAGGACTGTTAAGTAATTTCTTAATAGCCTTCATATCTTGTTTTTTGTTTATATCAATTCCAAATTTAATCTTCCATTCTTGTGCAACCATTACTGGTATTCTAGCACATAAACGAAAGTCATCTCTCATGTGATGATCTTCCTCTTGTAGTCTTTTATTGTTTTGTATTAATTTAGACAAATCAGGGGATTTGTATTGTATTGCAAATTCCCCTGAATGTTCTGAAAAATGAAAGGTTTCGCCATCTCCTAGCCTTCTTTTCATTATTCACTAAGCTCCTGAACAAAAACAGTAGGTGTTCCACTAGCGTGAATGGTTGCCATTTTCATGCCACCATCTATTTTAAATATGATAGATTCATCTCCTGCCATGTATATTGAAGTTGCAGTTGCTGCTGTAGGATTTGCTCCAAACTCAATAAATACTGGGCCAGTAGTTGTTACTCTTACATATTCAATACTATCATTGAAAGCCGATGTTTGTGCTGATGAGCTACTTGTCGTTCTTGTGTGATTCGCTATTACTCTGTAACCACCTAACCAATTTGCCATGCTTATCTCCTAATTACGAATGTTACTAATAGTTTTTTAGCACCTGTAGAACCACCATCTGTAATCATTTCGATAGTTCCATCTTCTTCGACTCTGTTAGCTGCTGTAGGTTCTGCTGAATCAACATCACCTGCTGCCGAGCCTGAGTGTGCAACTGTAATGCCACCACCTGTTACAGCAGTACCACCAATTTCAAAACTAATTGCAGCGTTTCCACCACTTATAGCTCCTTGTAGTGCAGTAATAATTTTAATAATTCTGCCACCATCAGGTACAGCTACAAATGTGCTTGATGCAGTAGATATATCTTCTATCTCTGCTGTTACAAAATAATCATTTAATGTTCTCATTAAATTTCTCCAAATTAATAACCCTCGTTCCGAAGCGATACTGTTCTTCAAGGTCATTATTAATGTATCTAGGTGGGTGGGGAAAACATTGGAGTGCAAAACCCCACCCTTTACTAACTATGAGGAAAGTAAAATTTTATTATGATGTAGTTAAATCAGCGATTTTACCATTAGCTGCTTCATTTTTAGCAACTAGAGTATATTCAACTAGTAATTGCTTCTTCTCAGCATCACCAGTTTTCGCTAAGTCTTGTACACCGAAAGGTCTTAGATATGCAACTGACCACATTTCTGTGTCAACTACAAGTGCAGTTCTTCCTGAACTTCTTAAGATCCTATCAGCTACTACTCTAACTTCACCGAAGTCAGAAACATAAACATCAATAGTAGCAACTAAACTTCTATCTTCTGCCATGTCCATACGAGTAGAGTTACCAGTAAAACCTGATACTTTTTGTTTGTTGAATGAACCAACTAACAATAGGTCGGGATTACCACCTTCATCGTAACATTTTTTTAAGTTAGATTTTAAAAGAGATTCTGTTAATACTCTTTGAGTACCATCAGTAACTGCACCAGCACCACTAGTAGAACCACCTGAACCATGAAGTTCATTAGTAGTAATCCAAGATTCAAAAGCTCTTGAAGCACGACCTGTGCCTGAAGAACCTGCTGCTGCTTCTTGTTTACCAGTCATGTCTAGTTCCATATCTCTTTTAAGTTCCTTACCAGCTTTAGCTATTTGATAAGCCATCTCTGAAGAAACACCAGCTTTGTTAACAACTTCTTGAGTACCAGTAACTACTACAGGTTTTGTAGAAATCTGCGTATGGTTGAGTAGTCTTGTTGTTGCTGTTAAAGCTCTGTTTGGAGAGTCATCACCCTCAATTACTAGGTTAGCTGCTGCTGCTGCTAAACTATCTGTTTGCCATTCATGCTTTGTGCCACTAGCTGAACCAGTACCAATGCTAGACATAAATGGAGTTTCTGTTGGTGAGATGTTATAAATAACATTCGCCAAGTCTTCTCTCTTATTGTTACTATCAAAAGTTTCATAAGAGTTACTATAAATTGCCATTTTTGATTACCTATATTAAAAAAGTTTTGTATTAGGCTAAGAGTTCATTAGGCTTTCAATAACGCTTTTAGCATCATTTACATGGCCAGTCTTCCTTAACCTCGCTCTTTGCGCTTTAACTTTATCACTAGAAATTTCACCCTTAGTTGCAGGCGTTCCAGGTTTTTGTACTTTTGGAACAACTTTAACTTTTTTATTAGAAATCTTAGCTTCTAAAAGATTTTCATACAACATAGCTTTGTGCAAGACATCTACAGACCTAGCATCAATTAAGGTATCAACTTCCTGCGGGGTAAATCCTTTTTTAACCGCAAAACTTTTTATATTTTGTTTAAGTTTTGGGCCTTTATCAGGGTCATTCCACTCAGGTAGCCTTTGTACCATAATTTCTTGCTGTCTGCTAAGTTCTTGTTGCCACTTAGCTTCATGCTCTTGTTGTTGTTTATAAACAAGTGCTTGTTGTTCTTCTTTTGCTAGCCTTTGATTTTCTTGTATATCTCTAAACTGATCACGCTTTAGCATATATTCAGTCGGGTCTTCTTCCTTGAGTTTAGTCCAATCAACACTTTTAAACTCATCAAGTTTTTTGTTTGATTCAACATTAAATTGTTCAAGTTGCGATAAGTAACGCTGTCTTTCTTGTTGAGTCGCAGCTAATTCTTGTTCAGCTTTTTTGCGTTGCTCTGCCAATACTTGACTTTTTTGTGTGTAATCAGCGTGTCTACTGTAACCTGCTTGAAGCTCATCAAGAGTAACCTCTACATCTTTACCATCTACTTTGATGGTGTATGTGTCAGGTTTCTGACTTTCTTCTGCTTGGTCTTGGTCTACTAAGTCTTCGGCAGTTAACCCATCAGGATTATCTGCTTCAACTTCAACTGATTCGGACTCCATGTCCTGTGCAGAAACTTCTTCCGTTGTTTCTGTTTCTTCTTGGTCTTCTGTGTTTTGCTCCTCGTTTGGAGTACTCATCATACCTTGAAGTGCTGCTTGTGCTGATCTTACATCAGTTACAGGCACACCACCATTAGTGGATTCTTGTACAGGGATATCATCTTTTGCCATGATTATTTACCTCCCTTTAATTCGTTTTCAACTATCTTTCCATTTTCCATAGTATTAACAAGAACATTTTGAGCTGTCAAAACTCCTCTTATTGAATGATACAGGGATTCTCTTTTGTCAGTTTCACCTATTTCTGTTCTTATCCATTGTTGAAAAGTATCGTTTTGGATAACTTCATAAGATTTTATTAAAAGAGGATTTGTTAATAATCTCTCTGCTTCTTGTCCTTCTTTTATTGCACTTTCTTTATCTGCCATTGTCTGCTCCTATTTGGTTGATTCTATCCACTACATAAGTGGTTATAGTTTTTCTCCCAGCGAGATACCCATGAATATCATTCTTAGAGATTGATGTCTTCAAGTGTAACTCATTTACTGAAATGCGATATTTCAACATTAGTTGTTGTAGTTCTGTATTTGTAAGTTCAGATTTTTCTGTTAGTCTAGCCAATTATTTTTTCTTTTTTTTAGGAAAACCAGCTTTCATATTTGCATATGCTTTTTTAGTTATAGTAGAGTTCTTTTTACTTCTACTTGTTCCTGCTTTTTTCCTTTTGTTAATATTTCTGTATAAGCTCATTTTCCTACCTTCTTCATTGCTAATGTGTGTGCTTGTGTAAAGGTTTTACCCTTATTCATTTCTTTACGCATAAAAGCCATATGCTTTGCAGTATGATGTTTTTTATGTTTTGTAAGAGTTGCTTTTTGTAATTTAGTTAACATTTGCCCTTTTTCTTTTTTTTCTTTGGTTTTTTCATTCCGTACATTATAATAACCTCAATAAGTTTGCGAATTTATCTGTCATTAATACAAAAATAACTATAGCTCCATAAGCTATATACTTAAATCTAAAGACTTCTATTTTTACATCTCTCATATCTTTTTCAATATGTTGCAGATGGTTATTTTTTATATCATAGATATCTTTTTTAATAAGTTCTATTTCTGTATTTAGCTCGTTTAAATCTTTCATGCTAGCGGCAACTTCTTTCTTTTAGGGTAAGTGTTTAAAGCGATTGCTACAGCTTGTTTTTGTGGCTTGCCTTCTTTTTTTAACACTTTAATCTTTTTAGAAACTAACTTGTTTCTCTCAATTCTTCCATGACCTGAGTATTTAGGGTATGCCATTAGCTTGGCCCTATCCCAACAGGTCTATTTTGTGCTGTTTCTAAAGCAAGTTCTGCTTCGTTTAATTCTAATTGAGATTTTTTAATTAAAAGTTCTTGTTGTTTTAAAGCAAGATCAACAGATGCTTCTTCTTTTTTAAGTTGAAGTTCTTGTGCTTTTAACTGTGTATCTATTTCTAATTCTTGAGCTTGTAGTTTTAATTTTTGTAACTCTATCTGTCCTTTTTGGTTAGCAATTTTTTCTTCTACAGAAGGTTCAGGTGGTTGTTTAGGTGGCATGTTTGCTGGGTTTGAAACAAATTGGTCTGCGTTTTTGTAACCTGATTGTGCTATAAATTCTTTTACAGAATTATATATATTTTGTGGTGTTACCAATGATCCCATTCCGCCATTTTGTACTAGCTGTTGCATTATTTGCATAATAGAACCCATTGTCTGAGCTTTACTTTGCTGACTTCCGCTGCCAATTCCAACATTAACTGTACAATTTAATTTTTCTTTCCAACGAGAAACATCTATAGGAACAAATTGCCCATTTAAATAAGCTATTTTTTTTCTATCTTCATATCTTTGCACTAAAGCATATATGTTTCTAAATAAATCTTTAATACCTGTTTCTGCAAATATACGAGCTATAAGCTCAACTCTTTGCATAGCAGACTCAGTTGCTGCTGATATAGCTCCTGAAGTTACATGAGATGTTAATACATCGGGGTTTAATCCTTGCGACATTTTAGATACGCCCGATCTTTCTTCTTTTACTTGGTCTAGATATTTAACCATTTCAAAAGCAAAAGGTTGTATTTGTGGAGTAGGTAAAGCTGTAACCGCTCCTGGCGCTCTCATTCTAACAATCCCGCCTGGCTTAGAAGATAATAAATCATCTAATTCAACCTGTCCTGCTAATACAGCGTACCTTGAATTGTTTGTTAAATACATGTTATCAAGTAAATTTCTAACAATAGTTGATTTAATTAACTGTATGTCTTGGACTGTGTCAGCAATACTCATGCCATGAAACTTATGTGGTATTGGTAATGGGCAAATAGTTGAGAAAGGTATTGAATCAATCTCCTCATTATCCAGTATTATATTACCACCTTTAGTAATCTTTCTTAACTCTGCTATCCCATCTCCATCGTAGTCAAGATGTATATAACATTCTTCTAACCAAACTTTTCTTGATGGACCACTACCCTCATCTGCTGGTAATGAATCATCATCAAAGCTAAATCTTGCTATTCTTTCTTCGTTTAACTCAGCATTTGACTGTGTATAACTAGGTAATTCTTCAACTATTGACTTAGGATAGCCTTCTAAAATTAGATCCGATACTGACTTTTTTACTCTATGACAGACGAAACTAGCATCTTCTACTGAAGTTGCCCTTCTTGATATTAAAAATTCTTCAGGTGGTACAGCTACTACCTTGACTTGTCCGTAGTTTTTTGTGCATTTAACTTTTACATCGTGTTCTACAATAGCTTCTGAAATCTGAGTTCCATAGTCATCTACTTGAGCTTTTTCTATTGTTGTTGCTGTATGCTCTACAACTTCAAGGTCATCATTAGCTAGGATTGATTGATACTCAATCTCAGTCAGGTTCTTGTATGTTTCAGTAGTAACCTCTTTTCTTTCTTCCCAAAAATGCTTAATGACTCCTGTCTTACTTATTAACGCATCTTTAAAAGCATCGTACAAGACCTTAAAGCCGTTATTTTGCTTGTTAAAAACATAGTTAACATAGTCGGTAGCTTGTTTAGCCATTTTTACATCTTCAGGGCCTTGTGGATCAAACTCAGCTATATTCGTGTGCGTTGTAAAAATACGCATAAGGCTAGGCATAATGTATTCGATAGTATCTCTTACATCAGTTGTAACAATCTCAGAACGACCTTCTATCTCGTTACCAAAAGGTTCTCCGAGATAATACTTCATAGCATCTTCTCTTTGTTCTGAAAGCTCAGTATTAAAGTCGCCTGAAGCAGACTCTATCTCATTACTCAGTTTCGATGCTAATTCATCATCGGTCATTTTTTTAGCCATTTATTTTCCGTACCTTTTTTTAAATTCTTGTGCTTTTGTCATTCCAGGAACAAGAGATGCTCCTATAGACTTCTGTCCCATTGTGGCTTTAATGGCCATATCCCTTCTTTTTTTAAAATCTTTATTTTTTTTTATTTTATCGCCTATATAATCTTTTTTTTGTCTTAAATCCATCTTTATCTCCTAAACGACAGCTACATCAGGGCCTAATCTACCCTTTCTATCCCATCGTGATCCTTGTGTTGTTGAATGTCTTAGACTCATAGCAGCGTATCTTGTAGCCGACATTAAGTCATCTTTAAGTTTGACCAGTTTGCCATCTTTACGATGATACATACGATACTCCTCAAACCAGTCATAGAGGGTATTAAATACTTTAAATCTGCCATGTTCCATTCTGTCTAGCATTTCCATAAGACCTGCTTCAACCGAATTACCCCCTTTTTTCTCACCAATCGCTGGTGGGTTTTCAAAGTGGAAAGGCAGCATATTAACATAATTATCACGATACTGTTCAGCGAGAGTAACACCTGAACCTTTGTCGTGCTGATAGCCATCGTGTGGCCATACTATAGGGATATAGTCGCTACCTTCCCGTTCATTGATATGACTTGCGTGATAGCTCGGTATTTGTTTAGCCATACGATAACAATCGTAAACGTATACAATATCCTTATCTCTATCCCACGCTAACCATACTACGGCAGTAGGATGGTCATATCCAAAATCTATTGCTGCAATCCTTGCAAAATGAGGAGGTATGGTAAAAGGCTCGATAGCTAAAGTGTCCTCTAATATAGGAAAAACTAGACCCGAACCAATCATTGGTATACCTTTTGACCTCATTTCCCTTTCATGTTGCGGGAGCGCTTCTAATATTTGCTCTTTCATATCATCGGTTAGATGGTCAGCATCTTCCCAACCCGCTGTTACTAAGGCCTGTGAGGGCTTCAAATCCGATGTAAAGTTTTGTACCACCTCGGTCATCCCTGACTCAGGGGTAAAGGTCATATATACTTGCCCCCGTTTATCGAGTGTCCTTGTAATACATTGTGAATATATGTCTTGTGGAGGTTCTTCATCTAGCCATACTAGGTCTAAACTCTCCCCCATAAATTTTTCAGCACCCATTTCATAGGCTTTGAAGGCAACTCTTGACCACCCGCCTGTGCTGTGTTTTACAAGTACCGAGGAATGTGCGTTTGGCACACCTGGTTTTCTTGTGGTTTCGCCAATGAGATGTTTAGGAATCGATCCTTTTCCTTTATCTCTAGGGTTGTCAGGTTGCCCGAATAATTCTCTTTGACAGATATCTCTAGTAGTTTCATTACTAGCCCCACACACCCAAGCCCGAATGGGCTTTAAAAATTTTTTTCCTTTCCACCACTTAGGATATAACCCTGTTAAATGGGCCGCCATTTCCATAGCGCCTACATAAGATTTCCCAACCCTGTTTGCGGCCATTAGAAGTCTTTGGTTAGCTTCTGATCCAGCGGCATGAAAGTTTTTTTGAAATCTATAAGGTTTATAATAGTTGAGTCTATTTTCTTCACTCCTTTTTGTGAGTGTTGAAAGAATCTCTTGTATGCGTTCATTATTATCAGACATAGTAATCCAGTTCCTATTTTATATATTTTTTTTTATAATGCAATACTATTATATATATTTATATATAAGCCCGCCCACCCAACCGATTATAGATATCTATATAGATATGTCAACTAATATTTTGTATATAAGTAAATGCTAATATACATATGATACCCATAGAGACCTATAGAGACATTAATGAAGTGTGTGTGGGTATGTATTTATTTAATTTAGTATAAATGAATATTACCCACCTTAGTTTGAATGGGAGATATACATATACGATCACTACCTAAAGGGGTCGCACCCTCGGTCTGTCGGCCCGAGCGTAGCGAGGGCATGTATTGCGCCCCGCAGGGGCCAATATTAGAATATGCTAATATACTAATACGATGGAGATTATACCACATATCCATATGAATGTCAAGAATTATTTTAATTAATATGCAAAATAAAAGCCCGAGCGAAGCGAGGGCATATTAGAATATGGTAATATAGTAATGTTCTTGTGAGAGAGCCTTATAGCCCCGTTATGGAGCTATAAGGTGGAGTAACTACCTACTATGGTAGTAACTTGAAATGATCTAATATAATGAGTATAGGCCATACCATAAGGGCTAGTACGCCTATCAATATTATAAAGATCAAGAATATTAGTATTGCATCAATCATTTTATTTACTCCATTTTGTTATCTTAAGTTTTGCATCAGGGATATCATACTCAGGCAGAATATATTTATCTATCCATGCCTTAGCTTCTTTTACAGTTTTTCTAAATATGCCTGTAGGAGTATAATATTTTGTTGTTATCCTCCAAGTTCCATTCGAATAGCGAATAAAATAATTTTTATATTCATATTCCGTTGGCGTTGAGTAGCTTATGTTCATTTTTAGTTTGTTTTGTTTTTTCATTTGTTTACTCCGTTTGTTAGCGGGGCATCCATGCCCCTGTATTTGTTTATCTGTTGTTATGATTTGTACTATTTACAATATCGTTCAATTTTTTAACAAAAATTTTAGCCTCTGCCTCTGTTCTAAAATTAATAAGAGAGCCATTTTCAGTTAAATATTCCTCGTTAGTGTAATGATTAATAGTAATTAACCAGTTATCCTCATCACTACCCATCATTACTTTAAAAGTTTTTTTGTCATACATATTTTTATCCTCGTTTAATTATTCCTTAGTTAGTTTTTAAATTTACCAATCATTCTTTCCTTGTCTTCTGGGAAGTCTTGGTAAACAGTTTCCACTACTAGCATATAAGCATCTTTACAATACTTCTGTCTAGCTGGAAATTTCTTGCCTGTTATTTGATGAACCATTTTCATCATATGAGTGATTGTATAACCCCTCATTAATAGAAATTTATTACCGCATGAATGATAGAGTTTTAACCCTTCCATTAATGTAATAATAGCCGCCATATTCCAATCATCATATGGTTGTTTTTCTGTAGTTTGTTGTAGTTTTATCATTTGTTACTCCGTTTTGTTGTATACCACCACCATAGCATATTTACCATATGAAAGTCAATAATAATATTAAAATAAATATAATTATTTATGTTGACTATTATTATTTAATTTAGTATAATAAATTATGTTTAAATATTTAATAAACTACTAGGCCAAGGCTGTCGGGATAAACTTTATCGGAGGATCGCCCCTGCGCGAATGAAAAATCGCATTAGTATATTAGAATATAATAATATAATAATATTAGTATTTACTTCTATTCTTATGAAGGGAAGGAATATTAGTATTTGCTAATATACTAATAAGCGGAAGGAATATTAGTATATCCTTATATACTAATGGAAGGAATATTAGTATCTGCTAATATTCTAATATAAGCATATTAGTATCTTCTAATATACTTATACAAGAACCCTATCACATATTTATATAAAAGTCAAGCTTTTATTTTATATTTATTTATGATAGGCCAATTAAGGCGGTATGTAGGCCGTATTAGTAGTTGCTTATATGCTAATAAACGATATATGGCGCGTGAGTGTGCTGTATTAAACCTCTTTTAACATTCCCCCGCTTGTATAGTCTAGTATCTTAAAGCGCTTGTATAACGGGTATATAGGCTTTATATGTATATGTACAAACGGCTACTGGTTGTTTCTGCGGCCTTCTGATTTCATTAGACCTGTATAAGTATATTAGGATATTCTAATATAGTCAAGATAGATAATTATATTTATTTTAATATTATTATTGTTGACATCATACATTTAATTTCATATAATGGTTACATATTAGGAATTAACCTAATTTAAAAACGGAGTAAACAATGATAGACTTTAAAAGAAAATCAGTAACATTAACTGCTAAAGAGCAAGAAATAATTTACGAGGCAGTAGGAATTGTAGCTGAAGAATCTCTAATGGATTTCGATTTGACAAAAAAAGAGATAAAAGAACGTAATAGAAGAATAGACATAATTAATGGAATATGCAGCAAACTAGTTCACGGATAAACAATTAACAACAAAATTGATAATAAAAAACCCGCTGTAATAGCGGGTTTAATATATCTATTTAGGCCATTTATTCATCTATACCCCCCTCTTTTATTTATTTTTATCGGATAAAAATTTCCACCTTTCACATAATTATGAAGTGATGACTCTAAGTCATAACGATATTTATCGTCAAAATCTAATTGCTCAATAACATATTTATATCCATCTTTATCAAAAGTTCCATACCATTCTTCATAAGATTCAACTAAATATTTTACATCTTTGATGTCTATGTCTAAATATTGTTTTTGCATGGTCATTTAATCACCTCATTAATATATTTATTTCTTAACATTTCTACATATTCTGAAATATGTTTTATGTTATCCCAATATTGACAGTAATAACTACATATTTCTTTATCACTCATATAAAAAATTGATTTTTCCCATTCTTTTAGTTTCATTTAATCACCTCTATTATTTGTGTTTCTTTGCTGCCCAATGTATAACAGATCATGCAATCCTTACATTTACCGCTGCAATTGGCCCTTATATTGCTATCTTTGTTAATAACATTGAATGTTTTGTCAAAATGTAATGGTATTTGGTCCATAGGTTTGTCAAACTTTGAATTACTAAAGATTAATATTAGATTTTTTGGTTTTTTGTGGTTTTTAAAATGTCTTTTAATAAGATCATTTCTTTTTGTCCATAATGTAAACGTAACATCTTCATTTTTATTGCATATATTCATGAAGTTAACTAGGTGAATATCGTTTATCAATTCCCCGTGCGAATGAAATCTTACAAAATTAGTATTATAAAATTTAGGCAATAGATCATAATCTATTATTGATTTACTTAATTTATCCGAGTTTTTTTGCCATGCTATACCGTTAGATTGCCACCTATTTATTTGTTTACGACTATAACATTTACCTTTAAAAGAGCATTTTGTCATGCAATAATCATTTGTTAATGTATTGGTATTGATACTATTAATAAATTGCATCTTACCATTCCCGCTTGTTATTCTTATATATTGATCCATCTTTTAACCTCTATATTATTTAATTTCATATAGAAATATTAACATTATTTTTAATAAAAATAAAAATTATTTTTTATATTAGAAATTTATAATATTCTAATATTTTAATATTCAAATATTCTAATATTTAACCGCTAAAATTTTAAAAATTGTATAAAAAGAGGGAGGGAGGGAAAGGG
>Ga0213869_10000540_pt1 | contig 30549 bp, 32 predicted proteins | sample PICome_10_FD_160083 | JGI IMG/M metagenome (GOLD analysis project Ga0213869, IMG submission 160083) | Coastal seawater microbial communities near Pivers Island, North Carolina, United States - PICO132 | ecosystem: Environmental > Aquatic > Marine > Coastal | place: USA: North Carolina...
CAGACCAGTAGTGTGTCCAAGCAAATCCACAATCGATCAGTCCTTTGTCAACTGCATCTAATGTTTCTTTAACTCCAACAACAGTACCTGCTGGCATAATTTCGAACTTAAGTGAACCACCTGTTAAGTCAGTTACATCTTTTCCGAAGTCTTTTAACATTTTTACTTCGTCAGCTTTTGCACTGATAACAGTTTGGCATTTTAATGTTTTAGCGTTAGCTGTAGATACTGAAAATCCAACAAATGCAACTAGACCTAAAACAACAGTTAATAATTTTTTCATTATTCCCCCGTTTTTTATTAATAAAGATTGGATTAAACCAATTATGAAATTCGAAGTCAAACCAAACTAATAAAACCTTGGGTTGTATTGTGAATATTGGAAAATAATACTTTTCTCACTTATAAGTAAATATCTTATGGAAGAATTTGATTTTATTATTGTAGGAGCTGGTTCAGCTGGATGCGTTTTAGCAAATAGATTGAGTGCAGATCCAAAAAATAAAGTTCTCTTAATTGAAGCTGGAGGAAAAGACACCTATCCATGGATACATATTCCAGTTGGTTATTTTAAAACAATGCATAACCCAAAAGTTGACTGGTGTTTTCACACAGAAAAAGATGAAACGATGAACAATAGATCAATAAGATATCCAAGAGGAAAAACTCTTGGAGGAAGTTCATCAATTAATGGTCTCTTATGGATAAGAGGTCAAAGCAATGATTATGATAATTGGAGACAGCAAGGAAATACTGGTTGGGGTTGGGATGATGTTTTACCTTATTTTTTAAAATCAGAAAATAATGAATTAGGAAATGGAGAATTTCATAACGATAAAGGACCGATAACTGTTTCTAATAAACAAATAAATTTAGATATGTTAGAAGAGTTTCAAAATGCTGCTGAAGAAACGGGCATACCAAGAACGAAAGATTTTAACACAGGAGATAATTTTGGTATTGGGTACTTTCAATTTACTACTAGCCGAAATAAATTATTAAAATTAAGGTGTAGTGCCGCAAAAGGATATTTAAAACCAGCAAAAAAAAGATCGAACTTAAAGATTGTAGTTAAAGCTCATGTTCAAAAAATTAATTTTGAGGGAAAAAAAGCTGTGGGTGTTAATTATTATTTAAAAGATCAATTGATTGCCGTAAAAGCTAATAGAGAAGTAATTTTATCAGCTGGATCAATTGGTTCTCCTCATATTTTGCAAGTTTCAGGTGTTGGTGACTCAGATAAATTAAAAAGCCATGGAATACAAATGATACACGAATTAAAAGGTGTTGGAAAAAATTTACAAGATCACTTGATGTTTAGACCAGTTTATAAAGTTAAAAATTTAAAATCATTAAACGGTAAAATTAACAGTTTATTTGGGAATTTTCTTATTGGCTTAGAGTATATATTAAAGCAGAGTGGTCCGATGACTATGGGTGCTAGTCAGGTTTGTGGCTTTGTAAAGAGCGATCCGTCAAGAGCAACCCCTAACCTACAATTTCACGTTCAACCTATTAGTACGGACATTTTAGGTGCCACCAAAATGCATGACTTCGATGGAATAACTCCAACCATAGCTAACGTAAGACCAACAAGTAGAGGAGAAATAAACATAGCAAGCAAAGACACCAGGGATAATCCAAAAATTAAAATGAATTATTTATCAACTCAAGACGATAGAGATGTTGCTGCTAAAGCTCTTAAGCTTGTAAGGAATATAATGCTTAATACCGAAACTTTTAAAAAATACCAACCAGAAGAATATAGGCCGGGAACTCATATTACTGATAATGAAGAGTTAGTTAAAGCTGCAAGCGACCATGCCCAAACTATTTTCCATCCTGTTGGGACTTGTAAAATGGGAAAAGGAGATGATGCCGTAGTTAATGATAAGTTACAAGCTCACGGTTTACAAAATTTAAGAATAGTTGATGCATCTATTATGCCAAATATTACTTCGGGAAATACGAATGCGCCTACAATAATGATTGCAGAAAAAGCATCAGACATGATATTAAACAAATAATCATGTTAGCTGAATTATTTACTCCAGAACAAATTACAATTTTAACTCAAATTATTTTCATAGATCTAGTTTTAGCTGGAGATAATGCAATTATCATTGGTATGGTTGCCTCTAAATTTCCGGTTGAACAAAGAAAAAAAGTTATATTTTGGGGAATTGGTGGTGCGGTAATTTTAAGAATTATTTTAACTCTTTTAACTGCCTATTTATTACAAATTACTGGATTAAGATTAATTGGTGGACTGCTTTTACTTTACATTGTGTACAAGCTTTATGTTGATGTTATTAAAGGAGCTTCTAATGAAGAGGATGTTAAAGTAGATAATTCAAGTTTTTTAAAAGCTATTTGGACAGTTTTACTTGCAGATTTTACAATGAGTCTTGATAATGTTTTAGGTGTTGCTGGAGCTGCGGGTCATCATTACCATTTATTAATATTTGGTCTAATGTTATCAATTGTTTTAATGGCTGTTGCGGCAAACTTAATATCTGGTTGGATAAAAAAATATAAATGGATTGCTTGGATTGGTTTATTGGCAATTTTAGTTGTTGCTATTGAATTAATATATACTGATATTAAAACTTTATTTTTTTAATGCTGAAAAAAATTAATCTTAAAAATAAAACTGCTCTTGTAACAGGTGCAGGCAAAGGACTAGGTAAAGCATGCGCTATAGCTTTAGCCGAAGCTGGTGCAAAAGTAATTATTTTAAGCAGAACCAAATCAGACTTGGATAAAGTAAATAGAATAATTAAAAAAACAAAAGGTTCGAGCAAATCATTTGTATGTGATGTTACACAATTAGAAGAATTTAAAAAAATTTTACAAAAAATAACCAGATTAGATATTTTAGTTAATAACGCAGGAAATAATAGACCAGAACACTTTACTAAAGTTAAGAAGGAAAACATGGAATACTTAACTAATCTAAATATGAAAGCTGCATTTAATGTTGCTCAACTATGCTCACAAAAAATGGTTAAAGCAAAAAATAGAAAAAAAATTGGTGGGTCAATTATTCATATGTCTTCACAACTAGGTAGAGTTGGGTGTGAAGGAAGAAATGTTTACAATATGAATAAGTTTGGTGTTGAAGGTTTGGCCAGAGGAATGGCTGTTGAATTAGCTGAGTACAATATTAGAGTTAATACTGTATGCCCTACATTTGTTGAAACTCCGATGGTTAAAAAATTTTTTAAAAATAAAAAATTTAAAAATCAAATGCTAAAAAACATACCTTTAGGTAGAGTAGCTCAAGAAAGTGACGTTGCGACAGCTGTCGCATTTTTAGCAGCAGACTCATCAGAGATGATTACAGGTACTTCATTAGTGGTAGATGGAGGTTGGACGGCTCAATAATGGGAATTTTTTTAAAAGATATAAATCTTAAAAGAAAAACCGCTTTAATAACTGGAGCCACAAAAGGCTTAGGGCGTGGTGCAGCTGAGGCTATTGCTGAAGCGGGTGGAAATATAATTGCTATTGGTAGAAATCAATCTGAATTAAATAGTTTAGGTAAAAAAGTTAAAAAACTTAAAGTACAATTCACTTCCTTTAACTGCGACGTTAACAATTATAATAAAATCAAAAATTTTATTACTAACTTAAAAAAACTTGATATTTTAGTTAATAATGCTGGCACTAATATCCCCGAAAAATTTTTAAATGTAAAAACCACATCTTTAGAAACTTTATTAAATGTAAATACAAAAGCGGTTTTTAATGTTGCCCAACTTTGTGCAAATCAAATGATTAAACTAAAAAGAAAGCAAGGATCAATTATAAATATTTCATCTATTTTTGGACTTGTGGCTGGTCAAAAACGAACGGTTTATAGTATGACCAAGTTTGGAGTTGAGGGTTTAACAAAAGGAATGGCTTTAGATTTAGCAAAATATAACATTAGGGTTAACAGTGTTTGTCCTAATATTGTACTTACTCCACGAACACAAAAATACTTTAGTGATAAAAAGTATAATAAATATGTAAAAGAAAGTACCCCAATTAACAAAGTTGTAACTATCAGCGATGTAGCTACATCAATTACTTTTTTAGCATCAGAAGCTTCATCAATGATTACAGGAACATCTATTATTATAGATGGAGGTTGGACAGCAAAATGAAGAATATTTTTTTATTTATAATTATTTTTTTTTACTCAAATATTTCAAATGCTGTAGAATTTATAGGTAAATTTGAACAAGGTTCTTTCATAATTGGGAAAGCAACAAAAGGATCTAAGATTGAGGTTGATAAACGAAAAATAAGATTAACTAAAGATGGTTATTTTGCTTTTGGCTTAGATAGAGATAGAAAAAATAATGTTATTATTAAAATTCATGAAAATGGCAAAACAAAAATTATTGAAAAAAAAATTTTAAAACGTGATTATAAAATTCAAAGAATTGATGGCTTGCCAAAAAAACATGTTACACCGCCGCCAGAAGTTTATGAAAGAATTAAAAAAGACAACATTCTTATAGGTAAAGCTAGATCAATTGATACTACGTACGAGTTCTTTAAAAATAAATTTATTAAACCAATTGATAAATATATTATTACCGGTGTTTATGGCAGCCAAAGAATTTTAAATGGTAAGCCAAGACGACCTCACTATGGAATAGATTTTCACGCTCCAGAAGGAACACCTGTCAAAGCCATGATGGATGGAGAAATTACTTTAGCTGAACGTGATATGTATTTTACTGGTGGAACGATCATATTTGATCACGGTCATGGCATAAGCACTTTATATATGCATATGAAAGATGTGAATGTAAAAGTTGGGCAAAAGGTAAAGCAAGGAGATATAGTTGGTACTTTAGGAAAAAGTGGAAGAGCTACAGGTCCTCATTTAGATATAAGATTAAATTGGTTTGAGGTAAAATTAGATCCAGCTTCAGTTTTAAACTTAAATTAATCTAACTCAAATTTATTTTTGTAATCTTTCACTAAAGACTTATCTTGATCTTCTTTAAATAATATAAAATCCTCAATTACTAAAATATCTAAATTAGTTCCCATAAAACAATTAAATGCATCTTCAACTGAACAAACTATTGGTTCTCCACGAACATTGAAAGAAGTGTTAACTAAAACGGGACAATTCGTAATCTTTTTAAATTCTTTAATTAATTGATAATATTTTGAATTTGTTTCTTCATGAACCGTTTGAATCCTAGCTGAATAATCGACATGAGTTATTGCTGGAATACTTGATCTTTTTACATTTAATTTTTCAATTCCAAATAAACTTTTGTCATTTGCTGTCATTTTGATTTGTTTTTCTTTTTTTATATCAGCAACCAAAAGCATATAAGGACTATCATTATCTAAATCAAACCAGTCACTAACATCATCTCTCAAGATTGATGGTGCAAATGGTCTAAAACTTTCTCTAAATTTTATTTTTAAATTTAATTCCTTTTGCATTTTTTCAGATCTTGGATCAGCTAGAATTGATCTTCCACCTAAAGCCCTTGGCCCAAATTCCATTCTACCTTGAAACCAGCCTACTGTTTTTTCTTTAGATAATTCTTTTGCGGTAGTAAGAATTATTTCACTTGAATTTTGTTTTTTATAAATAGCTTTTAGATGTTTAAGTTTATCTTCAACAAAGTTGTTATCAAATTTTGGTCCTAAGTAAGAACCTTTCATTTTATCTTTGTATTCGCTTCTAGGCATTTTTAACTCGCTGTACCAGTAAGCTAAAGCTGCTCCGAGTGATCCTCCCGCATCTCCAGAAGCAGGCTGTATCCATATATTTTCAAATATTTTTTCTTTTAGAATTTTTCCATTTGCAACACAGTTTAGTGCTACACCTCCTGCTAGACAAAGGTTTTTAATATTATATTTTTCCGCAATATTTCTTGTTATTTTGATTACTATTTCTTCAGTAACTGCTTGTATTGATGCGGCTATGTCCATGTGAAATTTTGTTATTAAATCTTTTTTTGAATCTCTTCTAGGTTTTCCAAAAAGTTTAGAAAACTTTTTATTTGTCATCGTAAAACCTATAGCGTAATTAAAATATGACATTTCTAGCCTAAAAGATCCATCATCTTTAAGATCTACAATTTTTTCTAAAATTAGATCTTTGTATTTTGGCTCTCCGTATGGAGCTAGTCCCATTAATTTATACTCACCACTATTTACTCTAAATCCAGTATAATAGGTAAATGCGGAATAAAGCAGTCCTAATGAATGAGGAAAATGAATTTCTTTAAGCATATGTAGTTCATTTCCTTTTCCATGTGCCAGAGTTGTTGTGGCCCACTCTCCTACTCCATCTAAAGTCAAAACAATAGCTTCTTTAAAAGGAGAGGGATAAAATGCACTAGCAGCATGACTAAAATGATGTTCTGAAAATTTTATTTTGTTAATATCTTTAAATGTTTGATCGTGTTTTTTTAATTCGTTAAATAACAATTTTTTTTGAAATATTTTTTCTTTTAACCATAAGGGCATAGCCGTAATAAAAGATTTAAATCCTCTAGGGGCAAAAGCTAAATATGTTTTTAAAAGTCGATCAAATTTTAAAAAAGGTTTTTCAAAAAAAACAATGTGGTCAATTTTATTAATATTTAAATTAGATTGATTTAAAACATATTCCACAGCATGAAACGGATATCTCGCATCATGTTTTTTTCTTGAAAATCTTTCTTCTTGGGCTGCAGCAACGATTTCTCCATCTTTAATCACAGCGGCTGCACTATCATGATAAAAAGCTGATATGCCTAAAATATTTGTCACTAAAATTGCTTTTTCATGGAAATTAAGTTTTTTTTTCTTTTAATCCAATAAGATTTAGTATTTTTAGATATTTTTAATCTAAAAAAGTCTCTTCCTGTAAGTTTTAACAAAAAACTTAATGGTATAAATATAGTTAAGTAGATTATAGATAATATAATCAACAGTAAATATCTAAAAAAATAATAAAAGGTAAATCCCTTCATTGATCAACTTAATTTGAATAATCTAATTTAAGCCTTTTTGAGGTCTCATATCCTCTTTTTTAATACCAGCTACTTTAACAGGTTTTTTCATAGCATCTCTTCTGAATGGCTCGCCTAGTTCTTGATTTAAAATAACTTCTATAAATGTTGTAATACCTTTTTTTTGGTCCTCGCAGGATTGTTCTATCGCTTTTGTTGTTTCTTCCATTGATCTAACTGTTACACCTTTTAAACCACAAGCATCAGCAACTTTTGCATAACTTAATTCAGGATCTAATTCGGTGCCAACAAAATTGTTATCAAACCATAGTGTTGTATTTCTTTTTTCTGCTCCCCATTGGTAATTTCTAAAAATTACCATTGTAATTGAAGGCCACTCTTCTCGAGCACAGGAGCTCATTTCGTTCATACTAATCCCAAAAGCACCATCTCCTGCAAAACCTATTACTGGAGTATCTGGACAACCAATCTTTGCTCCTAGTATTGCTGGAAATCCATAACCACAAGGGCCAAATAATCCCGGTGCTAAATATTTTCTACCTTTTTCAAAAGTAGGATAAGCATTACCAATTGCACAATTATTACCAATATCACTAGAGATAATGACATCTTTTGGCATACCAGCTTGAATAGCTCTCCATGCTTGTCTTGGTGACATTCTATCTTTATCTCTCTCTCTCGCTTCTTTGTTCCAAACTGTTCCTTTGTCATCATCTTCATGATCTAGACTTGATAATTTTTGTAACCATGCAGACTTAGTTTGATGAATTAAATCTTTTCTATTTTGTCTATCTGTATCGCCTGCTTTAGGAGATAATTTATTTAAAAGTTGTTGAGCAACCATTTTAGCATCACCACAAATTGCTACGGTAACTTTCTTTGTTAAACCTATTCTGTCAGAATTCATATCAACTTGAATTATTTTTGCATTTTTAGGCCAATAGTCAATGCCGTATCCAGGTAAGGTTGAAAAAGGATTTAATCTAGTTCCTAAAGCTAAAACAACATCTGCTTTTGAAATTAATTCCATTGCTGCTTTAGATCCATTGTATCCTAAAGGGCCAACTGCTAAAGGATGGCTTCCTGGAAAGCTATCGTTATGTTGATATCCAGAGCATACAGGAGAGTCCAATTTTTCCGCTAATTTAACACAATCTTCTATTGCTCCTCCAATTACTACTCCTGCCCCAGATAAAATTACTGGGAACTTTGCGTTAGATAATAGATCTGCTGCTTTAGAAATTGCCTCACTTCCTCCAGCTTGTCTTTCTAATCTTACAATTGGAGGTAATTCGATATCAATAACTTGCGTCCAATAATCTCGTGGAATGTTTATCTGTGCTGGAGCAGAACCTCTTATAGCTTTTTCAATAACACGGTTTAATACCTCTGCCATTCTAGAAGGGTCCCTTACTTCTTCTTGATAACAAACCATGTCTTTAAATAAATTCATTTGTTCAACTTCTTGAAAACCACCTTGCCCCATTGTTTTATTTGCCGCCTGTGGCGTAACTAGTAATAATGGAGTATGATTCCAATAAGCGGTTTTAATTGGTGTAACTAATCCTGTAATTCCTGGACCGTTTTGTGCAATGACCATAGACATTTTTCCAGTAGCTCTTGTGTAACCATCTGCAATTAGGCCACCGTTAGTTTCGTGAGCAACATCCCAAAATGTAATTCCTGCGTCAGGAAAAATATCAGAAATAGGCATAAAAGCTGAACCGATTATTCCATAAGCATGTTCAATACCATGCATTTGTAAAACTTTTACAAAAGCTTCCTCTGTTGTCATTTTAGCCATAAAAACTCCTTTAAAATATTAGAAAAGTCTTCTTTCAATATATCAGAATTTAGTTTATATCCATAAAATATTTTATGTCACATCCAGACCTTATAATTCATGATGAAAAAGATAACGTGGGTGTAGTTGTTATAGAAACTACGAAAAAAGGCCAAGATTGTAACGCTTGGATAATGGAAAATGACAAATCCGTCAAAGTGCCTTCTTTAAATGAAGTTCCTTTAGGTCACAAAATAGCACTTAAAGATCTAAAAGAAGGAGATACAATTTTAAAATACGGACATGATATCGGCAAAGTAGTTAAGACTATCAAAAAAGGTGAGCATGTGCATGTTCACAATGTTAAAACTAAGAAGTGGTAAGATAATTATGGATATTCCAAAAAGTTTTTTAGGTTACAAAAGAGAAAACGGAAGAGCAGGAACAAGAAATCACGTTATAATTCTTCCAGTTGATGATATTTCAAATGCTTGTGCAGAAGCAGTAGCCAATAATATTAAAGGCACAATAGCCCTTCCACATTCTTACGGAAGACTTCAATTTGGTGCTGATTTAGAATTACACTTTAGAACAATGATTGGTACAGGACAAAATCCTAATGTTGCAGCTGTTATAGTAATTGGTATTGAACCTAAATGGACAAAAAAAATTGTAGATGCAATTGCCACAACTGGAAAGCCTGTTGAAGGTTTTCATATTGAGCGAAGTGGTGACATTGAAACTATTATGAAAGCGTCAAAAAAAGCTCAAGAATTTTCAATGTGGGCTTCTGAAAAACAAAGAGAAGAATGCCCGTTAAGTGACTTATGGATTTCAGTTAAGTGCGGAGAGTCAGATACAACATCTGGACTTGCTGCAAACCCAACAGTTGGAAATTTAATGGATAAACTTGAACCTCTTGGTGTTCACTTATGTTTTGGTGAAACTTCAGAATTAACTGGTGCAGAACAAGTTTGTGCTAAAAGAGGAGCTACTCCAGAAGCTGAGAAAAAATTCATGAAAACATGGAGTGATTATAACGATTTTATTTTAAAAGAAGCTACTGATGATCTTTCAGAAAGTCAGCCTACAGCAGGAAATATAGCTGGTGGTTTGACTACTATTGAAGAAAAGGCTTTTGGAAATTTTCAGAAAATAGGAACTAGAAAATTTGTTGACGTTTTAGAACCTGCTGAGGAACCAAAAAAAGGTAAAGGTCTTTATTTTATGGATACATCATCTGCTGCTGCTGAATGCATAACGCTTCAAGCTGCTGCTGGTTTTAATATTCACTTATTTCCTACGGGACAAGGAAACATTATTGGAAATCCAATAGAGCCAGTAATTAAACTTACAGCAAATCCACTTACAGTTAAAACCATGAGAGAACACATTGATTGTGATGTATCTAAAATTTTATCTAGAGAAATGAACATGTCTCAAGCTGGAGATGAATTGATCAAATCAATGTTAAGAGTAGCAAACGGTAGATTAACTTGTGCTGAAGCTTTAGGTCATAAAGAGTTTGTTATGACTAAACTTTATAGAAGTGCTTAATGTCTTCTAGCCAAGAAGACTGTATATTTTGCAAAAAAACTAATTGTAAAGTTATCTCAACAACCAAATATTTTTTTATAATCAGAGATACAGCTTATCCTGTAACCAAACATCATACTTTAATAATTACTAATCGTCATGTAGCTGATTTCTTTGAACTGACAAAGGAAGAGATGAGTGAATTAGATAAAATTTTAAAAGATCAAAGGAAAGAATTAAAAAAACTAGATAAAGAAATAAGTGGATTCAACGTTGGTGTAAATATTGGTAAAGATGCTGGCCAATCTATAATGCATTGTCACCTACATTTAATTCCTAGAAGAAAAGGCGATGTTGAAGATCCTAGAGGTGGTGTTAGAGGTGTTATTCCAGATAAACAGAAATACAAAAGAAAATAATTTATTTAACTGGGAACTTGACTTCTTCTTTTGGTTTTTTCTTTTTTAAGTCGGATATAATTTTTCTTACTACAGCAGCTAGTATTCCAAGACCTATAGCTGCAATAATTGCGAAAGCTCCGTATAAAAAAGGCATTTCATTAGATAACTTTAATGAAAATTCTGCATACCTATTCAAATCAGTTTGAATTACTTTTTGCTCATTAATTAATTGTGACTGTTCTCTAAAAAATGAGTCATAGGCTATTGCAATAGCAACAGAAATCAACAACGCTGCAAATAAAGACTTTAATTGATCTCCATCAAGATACTGGCCTAATTTTTGACCAAGCTGCACTCCTACAATTGATCCTAGAATTAAAGGTATAACTAAAAAGAAATCTATTGTTCCATAATTAAAAGAATGAAGAATGGTAACTATTGCACTTATAAAAATTGTAACAAATAAAGAAGTTCCTGGTATTAATTTTACAGGCATACCAACAATATAAATCATAGCTGGTACCATTAAGAACGCACCTCCTATTCCCATCATTGCTGCTACAAAACCAACTATTAGACCTAATAAAATTGGTGTTAAAGCACTTTCATATAATCTAGATTTCTGAAATCTCATTCTTAAAGGTAAACCTTGCAGCCAATTATGATCGTGTAATTTTTTCTTAGTGGTTTTTTTTTGAGTAGCTGTTCTAAATACTTCAATTAACATTAGAGTACCTACGATTGCTAAAAGGTACATATAAAGTAATGAAATTATTAAACTAATTTTACCAATGCCCTCAAAGTATGAAAAGGTAGAAATACCAAGTATTGTTCCTATTACGCCGCCTGCTACAATCATTAATCCCATCCTATAATCCAAAGTATCTTTAAACCAATGAGTTAAGGATCCTGATACAGATGTAGCTAAAATATTATTTACTTCATTTGGAACAGCGTAAACAGGAGGTATACCCATAAAGATTAGAAAAGGTGTCATTAAAAAACCTCCACCGACCCCAAATAATCCTGACAGAACACCAACAACTAAACTTAAAAAAAGCAGTAAAAAAATGTCGATATTAACTTGAACGATTGGAAGATAAATTTCTAGCATACCTTTAGTTATGATTATGCCTGTAAATCCATCAAGTCAATATTAATAAATTGTGGCTCCAAAAATTTTGATCAGACTGTCTTCTTCACCTAATACTAATCTGCCTAAAAACTCACCTGGTTGAGTATTGCTGGTTTGTTTATATAATACCGTTATATATTGACCTCTTCTAATAGTGCCCAGAAAATCTTGTTTTTCAGATAAACTTGTTAAGAGTTTATTATTTGCCCACTGCTTACCTAACTCTACTTCATTAGCGCCATAAAGCATTTGTGATGAAAAATCTTTTGTGAATCCACCGTAGTCTTTAATATTAGATGATTTAACCAAATTATCCCAAATTGGCTGAGCTATTTCTAGTATTTCTTTGTCGGATTTATCAAGTAGCTTCATTAACTTTTATGAAGCTTTCTTTTCCTTCTTTTCGTCTACGATATGGTAAACCGGAACTTTCTCCATAGTAAACTCTTTAGTTTTTGGATCTCTTCTTGAAACTGTTAGGCAATGCCAATTTTCGTCATCAAGTTTTAAATGATCTCCTCTATAGTAATAACCTGGCCATCTCGTTTCTTTTCTAAATTTTGTATGCTCTGTAACACACTGAGAAGTAATAGTTCTATGTTTTAATTCCCAAGCTCTCATTAATTGATGATAATCTTCAGCTCCAACATTTTCTAAATCCTCTTCTAACCATTTCAATAATTCTAAACCTCTATTCAACATATTTTCGTTTGTCATATAGTTTGTGGCTATACCACCAACGTATTCATCCATAATTCTTTGTAGTCTTTGTAAACCTTGAATTGGTGAAATATAACTTGGAGATACTGTTCCACCTGTTATTTCATTTCTGCCTACTGTGTAATTTTCTAATGGTTTGTAAATAACTTCTTTAAGGTCTTTATATTGTTTATCGCTAACTTTAATTCCATCTGCTTTTTTATCTTCAATATATTTTACAGCAGCTTTTGCAGCTAATCTGCCTTCTGTGAATGAACCTGATGAAAATTTATGTGCACTTCCACCTACCGTATCGCCGGCTCCAAATAAACCGTCTACAGTTAACATTCTGTTGTAACCCCAGAAATATTCTTTTGGAGATAAATCTTCTGGTCCACTTACCCAAGCTCCTGAACATGTAGCGTGAGATCCCATAACATATGGTTCTGATGTTGTTAATTCTGGATTTGTATATTTGGGGTCAATATTTTGTGATGCCCAAACTACTGCTTGACCCACAGTCATTCCTAAAAAGTTTTCCCAACCGACAGTTTCTAAATGAGGATCTTGAAACGCTTCTTTTGTAACCATATGAATTGGTCCACCACCTGCTTGTACTTCTTGAATAAATGCGTGGTTTCTTAAACAAGTTGGTGTTGGATGATGGTCAATATATTCACCAACCAAATTCTTAGTATGATCGTACCATTTCTTCTCGTAATTTTCTCCATTAGCGTTTTGAGTATAAGTTTTTAAGTGTAAAAAATAAGCACCGACTGGTCCATAACCATCTTTAAATCTACATAAAACAATTCTGTTTTCCATTTGTGTCATCTTTGCACCAACAGCTATTGGAAGAGCATAAGCAGATCCATTGCTCCAAGGTGCATACCAAGTTCTTCCCATTCCTTCACCGACCGCTCTAGGTTTAAAAATGTGTGAAGCTCCACCTGCTGCAACGATTACAGTTTTAGATTTGAATACATGATAGTCTCCAGTTCTCATATTAAAACCAACTGCACCACCTATTCTATTTTCTTTTTCATCATCCATTAAAAGATGAGTAATCATTATTCTATTATAAATTTTGTTTGCAGATTTTTTTGCAGCTTCAGCTACAATAGGTTTGTAGCTCTCGCCATGAATCATAATTTGCCATTTACCTTCTCTAAGGTATCTGCCAGTTTTTTCATTTTTCATCATTGGAAGACCCCATTCATCGAACATGTGAACTGTTGAGTCTACGTGACGAGCCATGTCATAGCCTAAGTCTTCTCTAACCATTCCCATTAAATCATTTCTAGCGTATCTAACGTGATCTTCAGGTTGATTTTCATCCCACTGCATTCCCATATAGCAATTGATTGCATAAAGCCCTTGAGCGACTGCACCACTACGATCAATATTTGCTTTTTCAACGCAAACTATCTTTAAATCCCTACCCCAATGTCTAGCTTCAAAAGTTGCTCCTGTGCCAGCCATTCCTCCGCCGACAATTAGAACATCGCTTTCTTCGTAATGTGTTTTTACATTAGCCATTAATAGTAAACACCTTTCTTAAATGTTTCTTTGCTAATAGTTGGAAGGTCTCCATCGATATTTAATCCGTTAGGCTCTGTATAGAGTCTTTGAGTGGTTATTTCACCTTGGTTAGGTTTATCTTCATCTGCAAGTTTTGGAATAAATTTTCCCCATGGTTTTGTAGTAATAGGAGATACAAAGTTTTTTTCAGTTCCGTTTCTAAATGTAATTCTCCATGAGATAGTTCCTTTTTCTTCTTCTCTTCTAACTCTAACGCTATGACCCATCGGTGCAAAATCAGCATAACCTCTTACATCTATTGCATGGTTAGGACATGCTTTTACACATGAATAACATTCCCAACAAAAGTTTGGCTCAATATTTTTTGCACGTCTAATAGTTTCGTCGATGTGCATGATATCTGATGGGCATATATCTACGCAGTGACCGCAGCCATCACATCTCGTCATGTATACAAAAGTTGACATAAATTATTTTTCTCCCTTTAAATTGTTTAACATAATTTTTTTAATAATGCTTTGGTTGTTCTCTCTTAATACCTAATCCAAATTGTTCTTTTGCTTCAGCTGGTGGTGGCAAATTGTCTCTAGAACCATCTGCTTCTGCTAAATTCTTCTGAATTGCTGCTCCTGGTTTATAAAACATATGAGCAAATTTAGACCAATAAACACCGCCAAATAAAATTAAATTCGCAACTATAAATAAAACTAAAAACAAATAATTAAGTATTACCATTCCTGATGATTGAGTGTATGACCAAGCTAAACCAAATGTTGCGCAAGCTAATAATGCTAGTACAAATAAATCTGCTTTTATAATTCTGTACCAAGGATGAGCTTCAGCTAATACATCTACTCTTAAAAAAAACCAAAACCAGTAACCACCTAAACAAGTTAAAATAGCACCAACGTGCCATAATGTAGTAATGCTTGATGGAGTTTCGATGCCTGCAGATGAGTAAGAAAAAATTAAGATGGCTGAACAAGCCCAAAAAATAATTGTTCCATACATGCCCATTACATGAGCTACTCTTCTTTTACCTCGACCTAATTCTGCTGTAGTTGCAATATCGTGCGCAACTGTTTTTAAAATAACTGAAGTTCTTTTAGCTGTGCTTAGTTCTACTTGTGCATTTTTTTTAGCTTTTTTTGCGTTATCAAAAAAATACTTAACGTTCTTCTTATGAATAATATCAATTAGAGTTCCAAGTATTACTAATAATATCATAATTATCACGAACCCTTGCATCGCAAGTGGCGAAACAATTTCAGCTAAATTGGAAAATGGATTATTATTAAACATTTTGTAATTATCTCCCTAGGATTATTATTTTTATATAATCCACATGTCTGTTGGTCAAGTGAGAAAGATTGTAATTAATTATAGTTTTCCTTCTTTTCTCATCTGAGCTCTAATTTTAGTTGCAGAAATTTGTTGAGTTTTTTCATCTAAAACGATTTCTTCAATTTTATAGCCAACACCTCTGCCATAACAAATATTTGTTATATTAGGAACTAAGGATACTTTAATTCTATTTTCATATCCTTTTAGTGCCACTAAAATATTTTTTTTTACTGTCTCAAAATCAAAAGGATTATCGTCTACCCCTTTTACATCTCTAACCATTATATTTACTTGACCAGTTTTTTTTAGAATTTCTTCAAATAACTTTTGATGACCAGCATGCCATGGTTGCCACCTTCCCAGCATTTGAGCCGTAGGAAGTTTGTTGTCCCACTTGTGGTTATCGTTTTTCATGAAAAAATTAAGCTGCTGCTTGTAAGTTATGTTTTGCAGACATTCCACTTAAAAAATTCCAAAGGTACTTAGCAGTAGATAATGCAGCTGTTTCAGCTTTTTTTTGCTCATCTTTAGACAAACCATCTAATAGTTTTTCACATTCTGCTCTGTGGTGAACATCAGCAGATTTATGTGCCTCGAAAAACTCCAATCCTTTTTTTGAAGAACAACCATAGTGGTTTTTTAGTCCTTGAATTTTTGTATCGGCAATTTCAGGTATTTGTCGTTCGTAAGTGTATAAAGAAGCCAGACCTTCTGCGTAAGAGGCTCTTCCTTGTTTAAAGAAATTGTCTATCAAGTCTTTTGTGAAACTCTCATGTTTGACACTTTCAATTTCTTCCGAGTTCGAACCCATTTCTAATGCAAAATTTTTCCAAAGTGTAGGATGATCTGCATCTTTGTTTTCCTCGTCTTGCAAGTTTTCTAATAGAACTTTTCTTTTTTCGATGTCCTCACATAATGAATGAGTGGCACTTATATATCTCGGGAATGCTTTTACATGCTGGTAATATTGTTCGGCGTAATCTTTAATTATTTCTCTTGTTAATTTACCCTCGTTCCATGATTTGTAAAAAGGGTGATTTAATAAATGATATTGGTCTAATTTTTCGTTTAATTGTTTTGAAAACATTTGAAACTCCTTTTTTTTCATTAGAATAATAAAAAATTGTCTCACTTCAAATGAAATAATGATAAATTATCCACATCCTACAGTTGCAGATAAGCAGATGTTCACGTTTTGATTCACTTTTGATTCATTATTAGACTCAATTTACAACCTTTAAGTGTTATACACACATCTAAATATGATCACTTTTTTTGAAATTATTATTATTCTTGCTTTGATTACAATTCAATCCATTTTCGGAGTTGGCTTGTTGTTATTTGGAACCCCATCATTTTTACTTCTTGGGTATGACTTTGCAAATACCATAAATATATTAATGCCTGTTTCTATATCTATTAGTGCTCTTCAATTTTTTAAGTCTCAGGTAAGTGATCGTAATTTTATTAAAGAGTACAATTTATTTTGCTTACCATTTTTAATTTTATTTTTGGTTTTGGCGTTAAAATTTAAACATTTTTTTGATTTTAAAATTATAGTAGCTTTTTTATTAATATTTTCCTCAATACTAATTCTTAACAAAAGAAGATTTTCTTCATTTAAGAAAATTTTTTTCAATTCAAAGAAATATATATTAATGGGAATAGGTTGTGTTCATGGGCTAACAAATATGGGAGGAAGTTTTTTAGCAATATATTCAACCTTAATTAGTAAAAACATAAAAGAAGTTGCGAGATATTATATCAGCTATGGATATTTGATAATGGGTATCTTACAATTTATAACAGTATTATTTATTAGTTTTGAAATTTTAGATTTTAATAAATTATATTATATTTTTTTAGCTGTTATGGTTTATTTCCCGACTCAAAAAATATTTAAAAATATAAATGATAAAAAATTTTCAAAATACATAAATTTGATAGCATTAATTTATGGCTTATTAATTTTGGTATTTTATTACTAGGAAAATTTTAAATTTCTTTGAACTGGTTTTTCGTCAATTGGTAAATGGACAAGAGTAGCGAATATAGATAGGCCTATAGCAATATACCAGGCATAGTCATAGCTACCATAAAGATCAAAATAGTAACCTCCTAAATAAGCTCCCGCAAAAGAACCTAATTGATGACTTAAAAAAACTATTCCAAAAAGGAAGCTTAAATATTTTGTTCCAAATATTTGAGCAACTATTCCGTTGGTTGGAGGTACGGTTGATAACCACAATACACCAAAAGTACATCCAAAAAATATGGCCATATAAATTGATGGAGGTAAAAAAATAAAGATACATATTACTATTGCTCTGAGTGCGTATAAAATACTCAGTAATTTCTTCTTGCTATATTTTGTTCCCAAATACCCCATCCCAAGGGTACCAACAATATTAAATAAACCTATTAAAGAAAGTATGATTGTTGCTGACCAACCGCCTAAACCTCTATCTTGCATGTATCCTGGGATATGAGTTCCAACCAAAGTAATTTGAAACCCGCATACAAAAAAACCTAATACTAATAAAATGTAACCTTTGTGTGAAAATGCTTCAGTTAAAGCTTCTGTAAAATTCTGATCTCTTATATTTAATGTGGAATTAATTTCTTTTTTTTTAGGAATAATAAAAAGTGATGCGATTGCTCCGAATAAAATAAAATATAGAAAGTATTTTAATGTTTGTTCCCACCCTACTGTTCCTAAGGTATATTTTGTAAATAATGGTGCAAGAAAGTATCCAATTGAAGCAGCGGCAGTAACAATACCAGTTGCAATAGTTCTTTGTTCATTAGAAAAATGTTTACCTACTTCTGAAACCGGGACACTCATAGCAGTTGCGCCTAAAGCTATTCCAACTAAAACTCCAAGACTTATTTGAAAATAAATTCCAGTATTGGGTCCGGAGTAAAGCATAAAAATTCCAATACCAAAAATAACAAAACCAATAAAAACAGATTTACTCCCACCAAACTTATCTGCAAGCAAACCAAAAATAGGCGCGAACAAACCCCAAAATAACATTTGAATTCCAATAGCTAAACCGAATTCAGTTCTTGTGCAATTTAATCCTTCTTCAAACGCACTAAAAAATAAACCGAACGTTTGCCTTAATCCCATAGAGACTAAAATTGCTGCACATGCTGCAAGCATTGTAATCAAGGCTATTTTATTTGTAATGAACTTTTGCACTACTTAATATATCTTAAAGCAGATCTTAAATCATTGATTAAATCTTTAGGATCTTCTAATCCAATATGAAGTCTTACTATGTGAAGATTTTTATCTTTATATTTTTTAAATTCTCTTTGAATATCCTGATAGACAGCTAAACTTTCAAATCCTCCCCAGCTATAACCAATTCCAAATAATTCCAATTTATTTACAAACTTAAAAACTGAATTTTTACTTTTCGCTTTAACCACTAGACCTAATAAACCAGTCGCTCCCTTGTAGTACTTTTTCCAGTTTTTATAATTTTTAGTGCCTTTCTTATAAGGGTATAAAACTTCTACAATTTTTTTTTGCTTAGATAAAAATTTTATAATTTCTTTTGTATTTTTTTCGTGTCGTTCAAGTCTTACATCTAAAGTTCTTAAACCTCTTATAACTAAATAAGCGTCATCTGGAGAAGCTCTATAACCTGACACTCTATTATAAAAATTTACTTTTTTAAAAACTTTCTTATTAACTGCAAGTGTACCGACCATTACATCTGAATGGCCTGAAAAATATTTTGTTGCTGAAGAAATAGACATATCAAAACCGATTTCTAAAGGTTTTAGAAATAAGGGTGTTCCCCAAGTATTATCTAAGGCTGTTATAATATTGTTTTTTTTAGCTAACTTAACTATTAAAGATAAATCTTGAAATTCAAAAGTATTACTGCCGGGGTTTTCAACAAATATCATTTTAGTTTTTTTTGTAACTTTATTTTTCAGATCATAAAAATTGTCTGGATTGTAAAATTGCGCCTTAACACCAAATTCTTTCAAAAGTTTTGACGTGATCATCCTTGTGGGGAAGTAAACGCTATCAGTCACTATTATTTCATCACCTGGTCTGCAGATACTCATAATAGCTAACGCTACTGAGGCAAAACCAGAAGGTGTCAAAAAAACGTGATGGGCCTTTTCCAGTTCTACAATTAAATTTTGTAACTGTGTGGTTGTTTGAGTACCGGCTCTTCCATAGTCATAATAGTCGACTCTTTTATTTTTAGATGGATCTTTATGTTTTAAAAGCTCCTGCATGCTTTTAAAAAATATTGTTGATGCTCTAACCACCGCTGGATTTGCAGATCTATTTACCTTGTCTTGTGCTGTATGTTTTAAAAACGTGCTTATGGACTTTTTCATAAAATAAGTATATTTCAAGTTTATTAACTATCGGCTAAATAAGATATAAAAAAGGAGGCAAAAATATGGGTTATCCCAAAAAACACCGTGGCAGAAGAAAAATTGGCTCAAAAAAAAGACGAGCGAGAAAAAGAAATAAAAAGAAATAATCAAAACATATTTTATGCATGAAATAGCTCAAATAAGAAAATTGAGTTTATGGATATTTTTAATTCCATTTTTAGCAATAAACCTTTGTCTGCTTATCTCTCAAAATTATATTTTTTTAGAAAATACAATTTTTACAGTCGATCAAATAGGTAGATCTCTTTTTTCTATACCTTATCTAGATGGAAGCTTATCAATTAGTCGTGCCTCAAGAACCTTTCCTCAATATTTGATTTTTAAACCATCTATGATTTGCACTGCTTTTTTACTGTATTATTATTGGAAAAGTAATAACGATCTATTAAACAAATTTAGATCAACAAATATTAATTATAAATTTAAAACTTTTGGTATTCTCTCTGCTGTATTTTTAGCATTACATTCTATATTTTTGGGAATTAAATTTGATATTCAGATATATAAACTTTTAAGAAGAGTTGTTTTACTTTTATTTATTATTTTTGAAATTATTGCTCAAGGAATATTAGTTTACCATTTTTTTAAAATAAAAAATAAACTTGCAGAATTGATTAATAAAAAAATTCTAATTTTAAAAATTACACTTGTTGCTACTTTAGGGACTGTAGCAATTCTAAGTTTGCCTATTTTACTTAATAAAGATAATACACACTTCAAGCATGCGCTGGAATGGAATTACTTTGTTGGCGTAATTTTATTTTATTTATTTTCTAGATTTTTTTGGAGAAGAACCACATAAATTTCTAGGCTTTCGCCCAGAAATTTAGCAGTTTTGACTCGTCGTTTTAGGCGCTACCGCCAAGCCGTCCCGATGAACTATTCTAGCGCTACTAGGTTCACCTTTCTGCCCTTTAAACTTGAACCTCTCGGTTTTTCTTTAAATGGCCAGTTAAGAGTTGCCTCTTAATTAAAATTATTAAAACATCTTACTCAAAAAATTGTAATCACTTATTACGTGTCACAAATTAGGCTGTTAATTAGGTGGATAAATTTTTATTGGTTGTCTTATGTATCCACCCACCCCCAAGAACTTTATCCCCAAAATTATCCTTAGAATAAAATACGCAGGCTTGCCCAGGAGAAATTCCTGTTTCCTTATCTAAAATTTCCACATCAGCTGAATTTTCTAACAAATTTATTTTGGCTTTTAAGAGTCTGCCAGTAGATCTTACTTTAATGTTTATAATATTTTCAAATTCAACTTTTGATCCTAAGATATTTAATTCTCTTAATTTAATTGCTTTAACTTCTAAACATTCCTTGTCTCCAACGATAATAGTATTATTATTTGCATCAATATTGATTACATACAATGGATTATTGCTTGCTATTTTTATTCCCTTTCTTTGACCAATTGTATAATTAATTATTCCTTCATGCTTACCTATTTGATTTCCTTTTATGTCAAGAATTTTTCCCGGTTTAAAAGACTCAGGTCTAAATCTTTTAATAACAGATGCATAATCACCGTTAGGTACAAAACAAATATCTTGACTATCTGGCTTTTGAGCAACATTTAGATTTAATTTTTCTGCAATTAATCTTGTTTCTGACTTATCAATTTTTCCTAGTGGGAATCTTAAATAATCTAGTTGTTCTTGAGTTGTGCTAAACAAAAAATAACTTTGATCCCTGTTTTGATCTTTTGCTCTATACATATTAGCACGTCCATTAGTTTGTTCTCTAGCAACGTAATGACCAGTTACTAAAGCATCAGCCTTTAAATCTTTTGCGTACTTAAATAGATCTCTAAATTTAACGGTTTGATTACATTGTACACATGGTATTGGAGTTTCACCCGCTGCATAGCTGTCAATAAAAGATTCGATTACCTCTGATTTAAATTTCTTTTGATAAAATAAAATTTTATGATTAATGTTAATATTATCTGAAACTCTTTTAGCATCTAAGATATCTTGACCAGCACAACACTGTCTTCCCTCTTTTGATTGTTTTGTGTCATCATACAATTTTAAAGTAACACCAGTTACATCATAGCCTTCTTCTTTCATCAAAGCTGCAACGACCGATGAATCCACGCCACCAGACATTGCGACAACTATTTTTGTCTCTTTTTTTGGTTTATTAATTCCTAGAGAATTCATTAATTAAGTTAGATCAATTTTTTTTACGTGTTGTTTTTCAATAAAGCTAATTTTTTGAATTTCTTTTTTTTTATTACCTAAATTTAATTCTTTCCCTTTTTTATTTATGTATTTTTTATAATAGTTTTCTAGTTGTAGATTATTATTTATTTTGTATGAGCTATTAAAAGAATTTTTTTTTGTATGTATAAAAAAATCATAGTTTTGACCATAAATACTTTCTGAAATTGAATAATTTTTCTTGTAATTTGAAAATAAAGTATTTTTTCCATCAAATTGACTAATTAAACTTTTAGGAATTGAGTTTTGTGAGTATCTAGACACGAGACTTGGAAAAATGTCGATTGTTTCAATTATATTATTTTTTTTATTTTTAAACTTATTTTTTTTGTCATTAATAAAAAAACCTATGTTTAGAAAATCTTTATTTAAATTGTTCTTACTTTGAAGCTCATCTAATCTCGTTCCATGATCTCCCATCATAATTATTGTATAGTCATCAAATTTTTTATTTTCTAAGTAACGATAAAGGTTATTAAGTCTAAAGTCAGAATACTTTGTATCACTTATGATCTGTTCCTTTTCTTGAAAGTTTTTTGTTTTAATAAATTGCTGATATTTTGACTGCCTTTCTACTGCACTAGTTGTTTCTTTAATTTTTTTTTTATAATCAATGTTTTCATAAGAAAAATTTGAATAATCCGAGATCTCATTAAAGTATCTTGCTTTAGAGTGAACATCAAATAAATGAGCAAAAATAAAATTTGAAGACTCATTAAACATTTCTAATTGGGCTATTATGTCGTCAATAATTTCATTTGTATTCTGTTCTTTACAGTATTTAAATAAGTCGACACCTTTGTTAAATTCGTAAGAAGGGTTAATCCTATCGTAAGGAGAATAGGAGCCAGTAATGAAATTTTTACTTTTAAAAAATTCAAACAAATTCATGTAAGAATTTATAAATGTTGCTTTATTTTTTTTTGAAGCTTGTGACCCATAATAAGTATTTGGTTTGTAATTTAAATGGCGCGAGGTATATTGCCCAGTTATTAAATTGCTAAATGTTGGAAGCGTCCATGAAGAATTAGTGTAAGCATGATCAAAAGTATTATCTGTTGAAAAAAATTTTTTTGAATTATCGCAATATTTAGTTAGATATTTGCTCAATCCATCAAACAAAAGTATAAGTACTAGTTTTTTTTTTTCTTTTTTAGATATAAAAAATGTTTTAAGGACATGACTGTTGTCCTCTAGTTTTATATCAATACTTTTTTGATTTTTTGTATTTATTTTAAAATAATTAATAGACACATTAGAAATTAATCGATTGAAATTATTTTTTTTATTTAAAACGTAATTGAAGAATTTAGAATGTTTATTAAAATACACAATAACTATTTTAATAATATCTTTTTTAATTTTGAATTTATGTTTATTTTTTTCAATTTTGAAAAAGAATTTATTAAAATGTAAATATTTTGTGCCGTATACAGTTATTCTTTCTTTATATTCTTCATAAAGATAAAAATGTTTCTGTAATTTTTTGGGATGTAAATCTGATTTTAAATTAAAAAAAAATTTATTAACTTTATATATATTATTTAAATATGAGCGTGCAACCAAAAATGCAAGTCCAAAAAAAAGGACAACCGTATACAAAATTGCTAAAATGTTAGTTGACATTTTTTTAAGTTCCCTCCTTTGTCTTAATAGATTTCTTATATTTGTCTATTTTTTTTGTTTTATTAATTCCTAGAGAATTTATTAATTACTAGAGAATTTATTAATTAAGTGTATAATCTAATTATTAATAATTTTCCATGATGCATATTGATTTTGAACCAGGTGATTACGTTATAAATCCTGCAAATAAAGACTGGGGTATAGGACAAGTTCAATCAATTATTGGTAATAAAGTAACGGTTAATTTTGAAAACTTTGGAAAAAGAGTTCTTAATATAAAGTATATAACTTTAGAAAAAACAAAATGAATAGAACTGAGTTACAAAAAATAGCAGAAGCTTTAATTGATACTTTTAATATAGCGGGTCAAGAATCCATTAACCTTTATAAAAAAGGTCTTAAAATTGAAATTAAAGAAGATAAATCACCTGTAAGTAATGGCGATTTAAGAGCAAATGAATTGATTACAAAAAAAATAAAAGAACTGACACCTAATATTCCCATAATTTCCGAAGAAACTGTGAATGAAAAAGTTCAAAATATCGCTAAAATATTTTGGTTAATTGACCCAATTGATGGAACTAAAGAATATATAGCTGGTCGAGATGAATACACTTTAAACGCAGCTTTAGTGATAAATACTATTCCAGTTTTAGGTGTTGTTGGTGTACCCAAAAAAAAAAGATTATTTTATTCTTTTGCACCTGGTGAAAGTTATTTAATTGAGTCAGGAAAAACTGAAAAAATTAATTGCCAAAAAAAGCAGCCTAAAGGAACAATAGTTGCTTTATCAAGTGTATTTAAACCTTCGGACTTAATCTTAAACAAATTAAAAGAATTTAATGTAAATTCAATTGTTAAGATGGCGAGTTCTTATAAATTTTGTGTTATCGCGAGCGGCGAATATGATATATATGCTGCTCACGAAAGAGCTAATGAATGGGATTATGCAGCTGGACATGCTATTGCGCAAAATGCCGGAGCAATCATAAAAACACTTGATGAAAAACCTTTTTTATATGGAAAAGAAGACTATAGAAATCCAAGCTTGCTCATTAAACGTGCTGAAAATTTAAATGATTAAAACAATATTAATTATAATCTTATCTGTAACTTTTTTTGGTATTTTATTTTTTATCCTAGTAAGAAACGCTCTAAGAAGAAAGTTGGATATATTAATTGAAGAAGAAAAAAAGAAAAAATCAGAGCAACTTGATTAATTTATGGAATTCGACTGCTTCTAAATCTAAAACTCTTTTTGACAACCCGAAACTAAATCCACCTCTTGCTAAAATGCCCATATCTTTTTTATAAAATAATTCTCGATTAGCTTCCGGTCTTAATGGACCTATTCTTCGTCTTTTACATAGTTTCAATGCTGAAACAAAATCTGGTTCTATTTCATTTTCTTTAATTTTATCAATACTTTGTTTTATGTGCTTATTTTCGATTCCTTTGTTTCTCAGTGATTGATTAATTTTATTTAAAGAATACCCTCGTCTTAAAAACATTCTAGCTTTAGAATCAGAATATAACTCGTCATCTAATATTTTATTTTTTTCAAGACTAGAAATAATTTTGTCGATTATTTCTGTCACTTCTTTTTTAGATTTTGTTCCTTTAATTTTTGTTAAATATTTTTTTAATAAGTGTACTTTTAGTTGTTGTTTTGATGGACTGTATCTTTCCAAATATGAATACGCTAAGTCTCTAAGATTAGTAGTTAGATCTTCAAAATCACTTTTATTAGCTGTGGGATTCATTAATTTAATATACTATATTATTTTTAATGATAAATAATTTATTAACTTTATTAACTTATGAAAATATTTATTTAATTGCCAACTGGGGAGTAATTCCTTTTTGGCTCTTATTAATAATTGCTCCGTATCATCAAGTAACAAATTTCTTTTTACAGTCCATAATTGTACCACTGCTTTTATCAGCTGGGTATATATATCTAACATATAATATTTATCTTAAAGGAAATATTTTAGGGGGTTTCGAACTTTATAACGGATTAGATGGATTATATTCAATGTTTGCTAGTGATGCTTTGCTTCTAATTTTTTGGTTACATTTTTTGGCTATAAGTTTGTTCGTAGGGGCATGGATTACAAGAGATGCAAAAAAATACTTTATTCCGAAAATAGTGCTTATCCCCTCTTTAATTTTAACCTACTTCACTGGTCCATTTGGATTATGTTTTTATTGGTTTATGAGAATTTTCTTTGCTAAAAAAATTAGCTTTAATGATTAAGCCATTTGATTTTTACTTTGATTTCGTCAGTCCATATTCATTTCTAGCTCACAAAGAAATAAGAAAAATTGAAAACAAATTAAATATAAAGATAAGATATAAACCAATACTATTAGGTGGTCTTCACAATTTACATGGTATTAAAGCTCCAGCATTTATTCCAGCCAAAGCAAAACACATGATTAGAGACTGCAAATTAATTGCTGAAAGAAATAATGTTAGATTTAAGTTTAATTCCTATTTCCCAATTAGAAGTTTAAATTTAATGCGCGGTGTATTGGTGGCAGAAGAAGATAATATAAAAAATTATTACATAAATAATATTTTTGATACTATTTGGCAAGATGGGTTAAATGTAAATGATGATATTGTTATCCAAAAAGTTCTTAAAAATTTAAATGTTAATCCAAAAACTTTTTCTTTAAGGTCAACATCATCTTTAATTAAAGACTCTTTAAGAGAAAAAACAAGTGAAGCACATGAAAAAGGGATTTTTGGTGCTCCAACTTTTGTTTCAAATAACAAAATTTTTTGGGGTCAAGATAGAATTGAATTTGCTTTAAAAGAAGCAAGTAAATAAATTATTTTTTTTCTTTTGTGATTACTTTAAATCCACTTTTTTTTAAGGCATCAAAGCCACCATCGATATGTGCTACATTTTTAAACCCCATATCAACTAATGATTTTGTAGCTAAAGCTGAACGCCACCCTAAAGCGCAAAATAAAACAATTTTTTTAACATCCTTAATTTTGTTAGTTTTATAATAAGAGCTTTCAGGATCTAACCAAAATTCTAACATTCCTCTAGGTATATGTTTTGAGTTTTCTATGGTTCCTTCTTTCCAAATCTCTCTGATATCTCTTACATCTATTAGTGTTATTTCTTTTTTCTCAACTAAATCTTTAACTTCGCTTGGCTTTAAAGTTTTAATATTTTTTAAAGCCTCTTCTACTAATGTTTGTGATGATTTAATACTCATAGATGTAATTACTAAACTAATATATATATTTTACCATAGTGAAAAATATTAAGAATACAAAAAAAATAAGTGTTATTAAAAAAGTTTTTATAAAACTTTGTAGAAAACTTGGCTATGAGATAATTGATCAAAATAAATTTGAAATACCAACATTGAATAAAAAGATTACTGATGACTTAAGTTTACTTGGGTATAATTCTATAAATCTTCCTTTAGGAGAAATTAAAATTACAAGAAAAGTAAAAGCTTTAGATATAATAATAAGGACTTGTACGAGTGTTACAATGCTAACTCAAAATAAAAAACGATTATTCGAACAAGAAAAAATTGAATATACTTTAAGAACGATTCATTCATTGTTAAATTCAGTCAAACTTAATTCTCAATTGCAAAATATTAATATTAATTTTAAAATCATAGATCATAATTCAGCAGATCAATGTTTAATGAAAATTGAAAATATTTTTAAAAGTTTTAATACAAAATATAGTCTAATTAATTTAGATGTTGAAAAATTTAAAAAAAAAATTAATCCGATAAACGAAAGAGGAGATAAAGTTACTTCTAATCAGATGTCAAATATGGCTAACATTTACCAGTCACTTATCGAAGCTAAAAAGTCTAAAGATTTAATTTATTTTGTTGAAGATGATTATATTCATAATAAAAACTCAATAAATGAAATGATTTTCACTTACGAAAGAATTGCATCACAACTTGATAGAGAGATAATTCTATGTCCAACTGATTATCCTTACCTATACGCTAAAGCTGATGTATCTCAAATTCTCTTAGGTCATAAATGCCACTGGAGAAAAGTTAATGAAACTTTATGTACCTTTTTAACAAGTAAATTAATGATTGAAAAATATTGGAATAAATATATTAGCATGTGTGAAAAAGAACATGCCCCGTTTGAAAAACCTATGCATGAAATTTATGAAAAAGAATTATGTATTTCGCCAATACCATCATTAGCTATTCATTTAACTAATATTAATTCTATTTTTGGGTTATCTCCTAACGTAGACTGGAAAAAGACTTGGGATGAAAATAAAGTTTAGAGAATAAAAAAGGCCCGATTTCTCGGGCCTTTATTTAAACTTATTGAGGGAAAATAAGTTTTAATCTCTAATTGAATAAGCGGTTACTCCTATTTCAGATTTATCTGTACCTTGTTTTTCTGCAGCTTTACTTATTCTCAAACCTACTGTTGCTTTTAAGGCTTTGAAGACTAAGTATGAAAGCACAAAACTAAATACACATACTGATAAAGTTCCTACTAGCTGAGTACCAAAAGATGTATCACTGTTAGTTAGTGGCACTACTAATGTTCCAAATATTCCAGCAAACATGTGTACAGGAATCGCTCCAACTACATCATCTATACCAAAATTTTCTAACATTTTAGTTCCAAAATACATAATCAATGCACCTATTGAACCAATTACTATTGCTAATCCAGGTGTTGGAGTTAGTGGTTCTGCTGTAATTGCTACAAGACCTGCTAAAGCTCCGTTCAACATCATAATGATATCCGTTTTACCTCCGATAAGTCTTGTTACTGCTGCGCCTGTAACTGTACCAGCAGCTCCAGCTAAGTGTGTGTTAACTGCAATTTTTGAAATTGCATTTACATCATCAAATGTACCCATAGCAAGTTGACTAAAACCGTTAAAGCCAAACCAACCAAACCAAAGTAAAAATGTACCTAGGGTTACTAATGGAATACTTGATGCAGCAAATGGCACCATTATTCTTTTTCCACCACTAGAGGTAAATCTTCCTTCTCTAGCTCCTAATACGATTACACCAGCTAAAGCCGCTGCACCTCCGCATGCGTGAACTAAAGTTGATCCTGCAAAATCAGAAAAGCCAGCTGTACTTAACCAACCACCTCCCCATTGCCAACCCATAGAAATTGGATAAATAACACCTGACATTATCACTGCAAAAGCAAAGAAAGGCCAAATTTTAATTCTCTCAGCCACCGCTCCAGAAACGATCGAAACAGTTGCGCAAACAAACATTGTTTGAAAGAACCAATCAGAACTATCTGAGTACCCGGTACCTATTTCAGAACCAGCACTCCATGTTGTAAATGATCCTATGTATCCACCTTCTGGAATACCGTATGCAACATTGTAACCAAATAAAAAGAAAATTATCGAACAGATCGCAAATTTTCCGATATTTTTTGCTCCAATTGACGATACACTTTTAGTAGTTACTAAACCACTTTCTAACATACAGAAACCAGCTGCCATAAACGCAACTAAAACTCCTCCAATGTAGAAAGCTAAAGAATTGAAAATGTACTGACCTTCAGCGGACATAGTTGTTTCGGCAATAGCTATTCCCGAAAAACTAAAGAAAGCAGTAATGCTTAATATTATTTTTAATAAATGTTTATTCATAAAACTCCCTTGTTAAGTTTCTTTTATTTGAGGTTTTTTAAAATGGGTAACGATATGACTTGTTATTAGCTATGATGAAAATGCAATGTTTTGAGAGTATGAAAGGTATGCAGATATTTAATAGCTCTCAAATTTATGAGAGCTATTAAATGCGAACGTTTATTTATTAAACATTTCTTTTAAGCTTTTAGCTGGTAAAAACTTAACTTTTTGAGATGCTGATATTTGAATTGACTCGCCTGTTCTTGGATTTCTTCCTACTCTGGCTTTTCTTTTTGCCACTTTATAGGTACCAAAACCAGCTATTTTAACGGTGTCGTCATTTTTCAATGCATCTAAAATAATAGTCGTTATTGAATCAAAAGTTCTTTCGGCATCAGCTTTGCTTTGACCCAAAGTTGTCGATATTTTAGCTACTAATTGTTTTTTATTCATTTATGCCCCTTTTTAGTTACTTTACAATTTCTACAAAAATCCAGCAAAATCAACACTAATTTGGTGTTTCACGTAAATATCAACACTAGATATTGTGTGTCAAATAAGCCTTGATTTTATTGACTTTTTTGGTCCATAAAAGTGGCTTAAAACAAGCCTAAATCTTTTAAATCTTGAAAAGTAGTAAAAAACATCAGTGAAATGAGTAAAAATAGCCCGATTCGAAAAAAACCTTCCTGTGTTTTTTGAGTAAGAGGTTTTCCTAATATTTTTTCAAAAGCGTAAAACATTAAGTGTCCGCCATCAAGCATTGGGATCGGAAATAGGTTTATAAATCCTAAACTTATTGAGATGTAGGCCATGATGCTTAAAAATGCAACCACTCCATGCTTAGAAACTTGACCGGTAATTTTAGCAATCTTAATCGGTCCTCCAAGTTGCTTAGTGTCTCCTTTTCCCTTGAATAATGCAACCACAAAATCCAGTGAAGCTTTAGTTACAAAATAAGTTTCTTTAAAAGCATAAAATAATGCTGAAGCAGGTCCCAATCTCTCTCGATTAATTTCATCGTTAAGGGGTGAGATTTTTATACCAATAATCTTCTTATTAATTGTATTTCCTAGTGTGTCTTTGCCTTCAAAAGATTTTGGTTTTACTGTAAAAGTTAATGTCTCCTCATTTCTTAAAACTTCTATATTAATTTGATCATTTGTAGATGCATTTATAAAAGTCGAGACTTCCATAAT
>Ga0213869_10000541_pt1 | contig 30545 bp, 32 predicted proteins | sample PICome_10_FD_160083 | JGI IMG/M metagenome (GOLD analysis project Ga0213869, IMG submission 160083) | Coastal seawater microbial communities near Pivers Island, North Carolina, United States - PICO132 | ecosystem: Environmental > Aquatic > Marine > Coastal | place: USA: North Carolina...
GGGCATGGCCGCACTTGCCACACCAACAATCGAGGAGGTTCAGCCGCTACAGATTACACCCAAGGCCGCCTGACAATGCAGCCCGCTGGCCACACCCGAATTTACACCACGTTGACGGACGCGACCGAAATCGGTCTGGGTAATATGCTGTTAATTGACAGAATTGATGGAAAGATATCCGTATGGCTGCACGATGAAGCTCTGCCTTCTAGGGCGATAACCCCCGTATACGACAGCTTTCATGACTTTATCGATGCACTGGTAGCCTTCGATCCTCCTCCCCTGCCCAGTTTAAAGGAATTGGGATTGGACTTGAAAGCGATGGGGATAGAAGAGGAGTAGCTAGAGGTTACGGTTCGGCGCTGACGGAAACCACACGATAACCGATAGCCTAACTATCTAAATTAACGTGACTTTTCCTGCCTTCTGGCGGTCGCCAGCATCTCACGGCGAAGTATGGCGTTCATGCGGGCTTGGTAGCCCTTACCCTGCGATTTGAGCCAGGCGAGCACATCAGCATCAAGGCGTGCCGTCACCTGCTGCTTGATGGGCTTATAGAAGCGCCCACGCTGCCCGTTCCGCCAGAAATCCTCTGTCAGCGCCGGAGAGTCGCTATAGTCGATCCCGCTATCCGGCATCGCCTGCAGGGCATCCAGTTCGGCCTGTTGCGCTTCGGTCAACGGCGGCAGATTGTCCGGATCGAGTTGGAAACGGACGGTATCAGCGTCTTTCTTCTTCATAACGTCGCCTTTCCGTTCGATCGGCCTTTCGAGCCGAAATGATATGAATGATCTCCACATACTCGCCGTCATCGTCTTGCTCGACGACAGTGTGGGCCACGAGGAGGAGCAGATGCCCTTCCACGAGGCCCAAGGTTTGCGATCGTCGCTCGCCACCTTCGATCCGATCCTGATCGCTCAGCGCGAAAGGATCTGTGAACGCACGAGTAGCGATCGCAAAGCTGACGCCGTGCTTCTTCAGATTGCTCTCGGCTTTGGCCGGGTGCCAGGAGAAGCGCATGGATGGCATTACGGAAATATAATTATGTTTTTGTCGTTACGCAAGGCGCGGCGGTTTGAGCCATCCGGCCCGCGCGAGCGTATCTGCGAGGGTCGATCGGGGCACGTTGAACGTGCGGCTGATCGACGACTTGCTAGCGCCACCGGCAAGGGCGGCGGTGATCTGATCGAGCTTTTCCGCATCGATCGTTCGCGGGCGGCCACCGTAGCGCCCGCGCCGTCTGGCGGCCGCAAGGCCTGCCATGATGCGCTCGCGCGTCAATGCCCGTTCATACTGGGCCAGCGCGCCGAACAGCGAAAACAGCAGCTCGCCATGCGGCGTTCCCGTGTCCATCTGCTCGGTCAATGACCGGAATGACACGTCACGCTCCCTGAGATCGGTCAGGATCGACAGCAAATGCGGCAGGGAGCGGCCGAGCCGATCCAGTTTCCACACGACCAGCGTATCGCCGGCTGCGAGATATTCGAGGCAGGCCCGCAGGCTCGCCCGGTCCTCGCGAGCGCCGGATGCCTTGTCGGAATAGAGATGCCGGCTATCGACGCCGGCTGCGATCAGCGCATCGCGCTGAAGATCGACCGATTGCCGGTCATCTGTGGAAAAGACGCGCATGTAGCCTATAAGCATGTCGGAAAACCCCTGATAGCTTGTTGCGGGACAGTCCTCCTTTCCGGCAGAGTTTATCGGACGCTACGGATTTTGGGCGTGCGTAGATTGCTGGAATTTCCGGGGGGATGCCTGCTAGCGGCGGAATGTGTCGTCGGGCGCATCAGGCGGGGCGCTTATCGTGTGATTTCCATTAGGTTAATCTGTTCGTGCAGCCGCTGCCGCAGCGGACCGTCTTCTGGCCGCGACGATCAATAACGGATTATCCGCCTGCTTACGCTGACCAAGTCGCATGCCCGTCGCCGAATTGATCCCGTGGCGGCTGCACACATCGCTGTCGCCATGCCCGCTTCCTGCTCCGCGCCTCTTCAATTTATCGTAGAAGCTTTTGATGTGTCTTGTTAAAATCCTTGGCTTGCCGCTCTCGGTCAGACGATGATTGGACGGATTTCAGTTCACTTTCGTCCATATCTGCGATTTGCACATGATCCGCCCTGTCAGGCACCCCTTTCCCTCCATCCGCCGATCGTCGAGCGTGGTGATTGTTCCAGAGAAGGTTTGGCCGATGTCGGGTACAAAAACACTGCCGCGCCACACGCCCTTCTTTTCAGGAACAAAATCGCGAAACAGGATCAGACCTACCAGATCGTTTGTCCCGCCGCGCCGCGCATCCGCCTTGGCTTTGTCACTTGCCCAGACCACGACCCCGCACATTCTGCTTCCGCACGGCTGGGCTCGCACATGTACGCTGTCCTGCGGATTCTTCCACACTCCGAAAGAAGCGCGCTGTGCCTCGACGGACGCAGATGCTGCAAGTAGCAGCATGGCTGCCAATACGAAACTGAACCTCATCGCCATTCTTCCTCAAGGCCGGATCATCATTTGCGCGACATTTTCCGCGATCGCCATGGTAGGCGCGTTAGTGTTGCCCGACACGATCGACGGCATGATCGATGCATCGACCACGCGCAAACCGTCAATGCCACGTACACGGGCTGCCGGATCGACCACGGATGCCGAGTCACTGCCCATGCGGCATGTTCCTACCGGATGATAGATTGTTTCAGCGCGCGCGCGGATGTCGTCGATCAGAGCCTCGTCGGTCTGGACCGCGGGTCCCGGTCGCACCTCCTCGCGCAAGTGACGGGCGAGCGCCGGCGCATGAAGGAGCTTGCGGGCTAGCTTCGCGCCATTCAGCAAGACGCCCACATCATCGGGATGACTGAGATAATTGCCCTCTATGCGCGGATGAGCCGTGGGATCGGCGATCTTGAGCCCGATCCTGCCGCGGCTCTTCGGTAGAAGGTCGCAGACATGCACGGTCATTCCGTAGCCGAAGGCTGTCTTGCGGCCATGGTCACGCAGGATCGCCGGCAGGAAATGGAATTGAAGATTGGGCCGCTCCCGGCCGGCGTCGGATTTGAGGAAAACGCCGCCCTCCGAGGCATTTGACGTCAATTCGCCTTCATGATGAAGGAAATAGCTCCATGCGCCGCGTATCGCACGAGGCAGGAAACTGGGCGCCACCCCAAATCCTTCGCGATCGGCCGTGGTTGCCACAGCCGTATAGTCGAGGTGATCGGCGAGATTGGCTCCGACTTCGGGCGCATCCAGAACGATCTCTATGCCATGCTGCCTGAGTTCGCTCGCCGGGCCGACGCCCGACAGCATCAGAATCTGCGGCGAATTGACCGCGCCAGCCGAAAGGATCACCTCTCCACCGGGGCGCAGCAGCAGGTCCCGGCCGCCGACGCGGACCCCGATGGCGCGACGGTCCTTGAACAGTATCCGTTCGACGAGGCCGTTCGTTTCGATGGCGAGATTCTTGCGCGAGCGAGCCGGATCGAGAAACGCTCGCGCCGTGCTGAACCGTTGCCCGTCTTTCTGGGTCACCTGATAGACACCAAAGCCTTCCTGGCTCACGCCATTGAAGTCGGGATTTCGCGGGTAGTGCAGTTCCACCCCAGCTTCGACGAAGTCTTCCGTAAGTGGGTTCACTCGCCCAAGATTGGAGACGCAAAGTGGCCCGGCATTGCCATGATGCTCGTCGTGGATAGCCTGATTGTTTTCGAGCGCGATAAAAAGCTCGCGCATGCGCGGCCAGTCCCAGTCAGCTCCGGCGGCCGCCCCCCAGCCCTCATAGTCCGCCCGATCGCCGCGAATGTAGACCATTGCATTGATCGAGCTGCTGCCACCCAGCGTCTTGCCGCGCGGCCAATAGAGCCGCCGGTTGTTAAGGTGAGGCTCGACTTCGGTCTCACAGTTCCAGTTCACCCATCCCGTGCGGGCAATGACGCCGACGCCAAGCGGCATGTGAATGAAGGGATTGCGATCGCGCGGCCCCGCCTCGATGAGGCAGACAGCTTTATCCGAATCAGCAGAAAGGCGGTTGGCCATGACGCAGCCGGCCGAGCCGCCGCCAATGATGATATAGTCGTACATGGATTTACCCCAGAAAGCGTTTGGCAAGTCGGATCAGACGCGCTGCCCGGCCCGAATAGGGAGGAAAGACGAGAGGCAGAGCGGAGAAGCGGTTCTGGAGAACGGCGCGCTCATGACTGAAAGTCCGGAACCCGTGATGGCCATGTGCCGCCCCGATCCCGGAATTGTTCACACCGCCGAACGGCAGATGATCGTGGACGTATTGGACGATGGTAAGGTTGACGCCTGCACTGCCGGAAGTCGTGGCCGCCAGGATATGATCCACTCTCGCCCGGTCACGATCGAACACATAAAGCGCCAGCGGCTTGGGTCTTGCGTTGATCCGACCGATCACGGTTTCAATGTCATCATAGGTCAGGACCGGCAGGACGGGACCGAATATCTCCTCATGGTCGATCGCCGCCTCGGGAGCGATCGCCTCCAGCACTGTGGGCGCCAGCGCCCTTCCCTGCCTTTCGCCGCCGACAATGATCCGCCCGCCCGTGGCCAGGGCATCCGCAATCAGGCCCCCCAGTCTGTCCGCATGGCGATCATTGACGATCCTTGCGAGATAGGGGCTCGTCATGCCCGAACCATAAGCGGCGGCGATCCGGCGGCGCAGCGCTTCCACGAACCGGTCGCGGATCGAAGCGTGGACGAACACATGATCGGGCGCGATGCAGGTTTGACCGGCATTGGAGAATTTGCCGAAGGCGATCCAACTGGCGGCCGTCTCTATGTCGGCATCCGGTCCCACGATCGTGGGCGACTTGCCACCCAGTTCCAGCGTAACGGAGGTCAGGTGGCGGGAGGCTGCCTGCATTACGACTTTCCCGACCTCGGGGCTGCCGGTGAAGAAGATATGATCGAAGGGCAGCGCGAGCAGGGCCTGAGACATCTCCTTCCCGCCGAGGGCGACGGTAACCAAGTCTGGCGGAAATGTGTCGGCGATCAGCCGCGCGATGACGCCCGAGGTAGCAGGTGTCATCTCCGAAGGCTTCAGGATAGCGCTGTTGCCGGCAGCAAGGCAGGAGACAAGCGGCCCCAGGCAGAGATTGAATGGGTAATTCCAGGGCGCGATGATAAGGCACACGCCGCGTGGCTGCGGCACGATCCGTCCGGCCGTGCCGAAACCGATCAATGTCGGTCCGACATGGACTGGCCGCATCCATCGGCGCAGATTACGACGGCTGTAGCGGATTTCCTGCATGACCGGAAGAATTTCCGTCAGAAACACTTCGGCCTCCGGCTTGCCGAAGTCGGTCGCCATGGCCTGGACGATCTCCCCTTCGAACTTTCGTATGGCAGCCGCGAGGCGCGCCAGCGCAGCGCGTCTTTCAGCAAGGCCAAAGCGCATCCGGCGCTCGTCCGACATTGCCTTTTGCGCGGTGAAGAGCATTTCCACCGGGCGGCCATCACAGGGTTCCTGCGAAATCGAATGGCTCTCTTCAATCATTTCATTCTCGTCGAAAACATGACCTTCGCGCGAGTCTTACGAGCGCAAAAGCAATAGGGAACTACACGAACATGTAGTATCGACCCGACATGGGCCTGGGAACCGAATGGACTCCAACGCTGCTTTCGCGACTGGCGGAAACGGCACTTCGCCGTGTGGAATTGACCGCGCGCGTCAGCCTGCTGCGCGCACCTTGCGGCTACGGCAAATCGGCGACGCTCGCGGCCGGTTGGAAGGAGGCGGCGGACACTGGTCGCCCGGCGCTTTGGGCAAGTCTTGCAAGCGACGACACAAAGAAGGGCACCCTGCGTCGCCTCGCCTTTCAGGCCGGAACCGCCGCGGACATCGAGTCCATTCTCCAATGGATATGGCATCAGGACAGGCCCGGGATTATTTGCCTCGATGATGTTCAGGAAGCGCCGCATCTCGAAACGCTGACAAGAGACATGATGGATGCTCTTCCCGATGATTGGCGAGCGGTCCTTGCAACCTCCGCCCCCTGGGGATTTGGCGTCCTCAACGCTGACTGGCAGGAAGTCGGCCCCGATGCCCTGGCCTGCCGCGCCCAGGATCTGAAGGAATTGATCCGGGTCCCTTCAGCCCTCGACCGGATCATATCGGACACACAGGGTTGGCCCGCATTGTGCCGCATCGCGGGCCGTGTATCCCACCGGATGCAGCCACTGCATTTATGGCCCGAGATCATCTGTTATCTCGATCAGATGGTGTTGGCGCCCTTATCGCCCGCTCTGCGCACATGGCTGAAAAAAGCGGCATTAATCGCTCCCCTCGATGCCGAAAGCCACGATTTTGCCCTGCGCGTCCACGACGGCGCGCAATGGATCGCACGTGCGCAACGCGAATGCCTCCTATTGAGGCCGGACAGTGACGGAATGTTTGCGCTCAATCCGGCGCTGCGACACCATCTTGCCTTGAGCGGACAGTCGCAGCTTCGTTCCTCTCCAAGCCATCTTCTAAAACGTGCGGCTTTTCATCACTGGCGCGCCGGCCGGCCAGCGCAAACGATAGCGCTTTCGCTGCGGGCCGGCGATCCGGCCTGGGCGCGGGGGCTGGGCGGTGAGATCGTCATGGATGTCGCCCTTCGACAAGGCCGTATCGATGAGTTGGCCCATTGGCTCGAGGGCGTGCCCGACACAGCGTTGCTGACCAATCCCATGGCTGGCCTGGGAAAGATATGGGCCCTTTCCTTCCAGCAGCAGCATGCAGGGGCGACGCACCTTTTGAAGTTGCTGTCACGCACGGATGCGCATGAGGAATTGCTGACGCTGCTCGGTGCGACGACAGCGGCGCTGAGGGACGATGTCGTCCGGGCGGAAATGCTCTGCCGGCAATGGCTCGAGCTGCACGCCCGGGAAAATCCGATGATGAAGGCCTCCGCCCTGGCCTGCCTCGCGAGCATCGTGGCGAGCCAGTCGAACGCGGCCGAGTTCGCGGCACTACGTCCCCTACTGGATCAAGCCTGTGCCCTGGCCGATCAGGGCTTTGCCCGCGACTGGGCAAAGATTGCCGAAGTGCTGCTCCTGCTGACGCAGGGGCAGATCATTCCCGCACGAAATAGGATCGACGCGCATCTGACGGATATGGTCTCCGGTCGCCGAGCAGACGCTGAAAACATTGCGCCTCGCTGTGCTGGCCGAAAGCGGCGTGCCTCTGGCAGAACTGGAATGGCCGTTGCTTTTCTGCGACCAGATCGTCGACGTCCGCATTCATACGGCACGGGCCATATTACGGGCCGCTCGTCTGGCCGGAGATGCGGACCTCTGCGAAAAAATCCTGACCGAACTGGACGTGAAAGCCGTACGCGACCACATGCCGCGACTGCAACTCATGGCCGATATCCTGACTGCGGAACATGAAATCGCGTCGGGTCGATCGGTCACCATCCCCAATATTCCCAGGAACGACGCCATCACTTCGGCTCACCTCGCCATTGCGGACGTCGAGTGCATGCTTCTGTCTGCGACGCGGGCGCTTGCCGACGGGAAGGATCACCTCGCGCGCCAATTGACGGACCGTATCCTGGCCCGCATCCGCAGGGCAGGATGGCAACATATCATACTCAAAACCCTCATGCTGCGTTCGGTGCTGCATCTACGTAAAGAGGCGCTGCAACTTTCCATACGGTCAGCGGAAGAGGCCTCGGAAATTCGCGACAGCACAGGACTGAAGGAAACAGCGCGGGAGTTCCGGAATATCCTGGAGCATATTCACGCGGGATGGGCCGTAAAGGCGAGGTTTGATCGGTCCGCAGCACAACATCACTTGCCGAGTTCACAACATACCGAAGGATCCGACCTGTCTCGCCGCCAACTCCATATCCTCGGCCTGGCGCGGGATGGTCTTACGAGCGCGGAGATCGCCAACATATTGGGTATCGGCGAAGATGGCGTAAAATGGCATTTTCGCGCGATCTTCAAGTGTCTCGCTGTCAACAGGCGCACCCAGGCCGTCGCCACGGCGATACAGCGCGGTCTCCTTCACTAAACGATCTCCCACGTCACAAATAGAGGCAGGCATGCTGTTGCGCGGCCTCCCGCAAGGCAAGATCAGCAATCCATTCTTAGTCGACTCTCGTTGCCGCCCTCGCCAGCATGAGATCCACGAGAAAGTCCAGAAGCTCTCCGCTTGCGACCTCGTGCGGTTCGAGCAGGCCCTGGAACATGCTTCCCTCGTGGACAGCCAGGATCAGTCGCGCGATGCGCGGGAGGCCCCGGGCAACGATGCGGGAGTCCTCGCGAAGGATGTCGGCGAGCGCGCCCTCGATGATGGCGAGGATCCGTCCTTGCCGTTCGGCATAGTGGCTCGCCATGGCAGGATGGCGTAGGGCATAGAGGCCGAACTCGGCCTGGAGCAGATACCAGTCTCGATCGAACGGATAGCTGGCGATAAAGGCCTTGAGGAAATTGTCGGCCGTCGAGCCGGGCATGGACAGGGCGCAAGCGGTCGCCTCCTCCAGCCTCGACTGCAAGCGCTCGATCACCCGGTCATAGAGGGCGAAGAACAATTCGTCCTTGGATCGGAAGCTGGAATTATAGGCCCCCCGGCTCAGACCGACGCGCTCGCAAATATCTTCCTGGGTGGAGCCATGGAAGCCACGTTCGGCGAAGGCCTCGAGAGCGCCATCCAGGATGCGCTCCCGGGTCTGCGCCCGGGTCGGGCGCGTTCGTGCCGGGCGGCGGCTCACGGGATCACGGGCGGGAGCATTTCGATACAAATATGTATTGAGTCGGTTGGATGTCAACGTTACCGTGCGGGAGCAGGAGACGTTCTTCATGACCTTGCGATGTTCGATGCTGGTTGCCGCGCTGGCGACTGCGGTCTGTCAGGGCGCGCAGGCGCAAACGATCGACAGGCTTGATCTCGATTATCGAAGCGCCCAGGCGAGGCTGCTCGAGCGGTCGGACGCGATCCAGGGCGCCGACGCCGATGTGCGCAGCAAGGAGGCCCAGAAAGGCTCCACGAGCACGTTGCGGCGTCCGACCGTCGAGTTCGAAGGACAGATGATCCGCTATCAGAAAACCCTCTATCTGCCGCTCGGCCCGCTGGCGGACGTGGCCCAGGATTATTCCATCTCTGACCCCCTGCGCTTCGAGATCGAGCGCACCAGCACCCGGCCGATCGTGACGGCGACGCTGCCGCTCTATTCCGGCGGCCAGATTCCCGCCGCCCAGGCGGGCGCCGCGGCGCAACTGGGACAGTCGCGCGCCGAACGCCAGATCGTCATCGACAACGGTCTGTTGCAGATGACCCAGCTCTATTTCGGCCAGCAGTTGCTCGAGCGCGTGCGCGATGTTCGCCGTGATGCGCTTGCGGGATTAGAGCGGCATGTCGCGGACGCCCTCAAGCTCGAACAGGAAGGGTTCATAAGCCGGGCCCAACGCCTCCAGGCGCAGGTAGCGCGCGACGACGCCGCGCGCGAACTGGAAAAGGCGCAGGCCGATCTCGCGAGTGCGCAGGTAGCGCTTGCCGGCGCGCTGCGGGCGCCGTCCGGCGTCGATCCCGTCTCCCCGATCTTCGTGATCCGTCAGCCGCTCCGTTCGCTCGACACCTATGTGGACGCGGCCCTGCGCGCCCATCCCCAACTGGATCGGCTCGGCGCGCTGGAAGACCAGGCTGAAGCGGGGGTGGCCCTTCAGCGCGCCAAGCTCCGGCCTACGATCTATGGCTTCGCCCAGTATAATTTCGATCGGCGCGACACGCTGTTGACCGATCCCGACTGGTCGGTGGGCGTGGGGCTGCGCTACACGCTCTTCTCCGGTGTGGGCCGCTCGCAAGCGGTGCAGGCCGCGCGGGAAACGGTGACGCAAGCCAATGCGGGCCTGCGCGAAGCCCGCACCCAGATCGAAATCGGCGTCACGCGGTCCTGGAACGATGCGAAAGCCGCGCGACGGCGGTTTGAGCTGACCGACACGGCCATCACTGCGGCGCAGGAGAATCTGCGGGTCCAGACCCTCGGCTATCAGGAGGAGCAGACAACCTCGCTCGACGTGATCGATGCGCAGCTCGGTCTTGCCCGCTCCCGGATCCAGCGCGCCCAGGCCGGATATGATTTCGTTGTCGCGCTCGCCCAGCTTCTCCACGTCAGCGGTCAGATCGCCACATTGCCGGACTATATCGACCAGGGTGAAAGGGTCACGCCATGACCGCCACATCGGAAACCCTGGTCACCCCGGACGAGACGGCTCCGCCGGTTCCGACCGGGCGGAAGCGCAAGTTGCTGCCGCTCATTGCTTTCCTCGTCGTGGTCATTCTCGGCCTCGGTCTCTGGCTGGCCTATCGCCCGGTTCCCGATCAGCTCCAGGGCATGGTCGAGGCCCGCGAACTGCGGATCACGAGCAAGGTCTCGGCTCGGATCACGGCCTTTCATGTCGAGGAAGGCCAGCCGGTGAAGACGGGACAGCTGCTCTATACGCTCGACAGTCCCGAGGTCGAAGCCCGCTCCGAACAGGCCGGCGGCGCGCTCGCCGCCGCGCAGGCGAATGCGGACAAGGCCGATGAAGGCGCACGGCCGGAGGATATCCGGGCTGCCGAGGCCCAGTGGCGACGCGCGCAGGCGGCGGCGGACCTCGCCCAGACCACCTATCAGCGCACCGAGCGCCTCTTTGAACAGGGTGTGCTGGCGGGGCAGAAACGCGACGAGAGCCGCGCAAACGCCCTGGCCTCCAATGAAGCGGCCCGAGCAGCGCGCGCGCAATATGATCTGGCGCTGGCCGGGGCGCGGCGACAGGATCGGCAGGCCGCGAGCGGACAGGTGCGCCAGGCGCGCGGCGCCCTGGCCGAAGTCGAGGCGGCCGAGAAGGAAACCCGGGTGTTCGCGCCGTCGGACGGTGAGATCGGACGCAGGCTGGCGCAGTCGGGCGAACTCGTGCCGCAGGGATTTCCCGTCTTCGTCCTGACCGACATCGATCATCCCTGGGTGACGCTCACCCTGAGAGAAGATCAGTTCAGTGCGATCCGCCGGGGACGGGTCCTGACCGGCCGCATACCTGCGCTCGGCGATCGTTGCGCCCAGTTTCGGATCTTCTACATCGCGCCCGCCGGCGATTTCGCGACATGGCGCGCGACCCGCCAGTCGAGCGGCTTTGACGTGAAGAGCTTTGACGTGCGCCTGTCGCCCGTGTCGCGGGTCGATGGGCTGCGCCCCGGCATGACGGTCCTGTTCGACTGGCCGCAATGATCCGGGCCTTCGTCGATAGCGCCCGGCGCGAAACCGCCTTCCTGCGCGGCAGCGTCTGGGATCTGGCGCTGGTCACCTGGCTGCCTCTGCTGCTGCTGGCGATCGTCGCGGTCCAGTTGTCGGCAGGCGTCATGCGGAACCTGCCGATCGTCGTGGTCGACGAGGACGGCGGCGGCGTCGCGCGCGACCTCATCCGCAAGCTGGAGGCGTCACCCGGGCTCAAGGTCGCGGCGCGGCCACCGGACATGGCACAGGCCGAGCATCTGGTCCGCTCCAACGCCGCCTATGCCGTGGTCCTGATCCCGCGTGATCTCGAGCGCACCGTGCTGCGCGGCGAGACCGGCAAGATCCTCCTCTTCTACAATGCGAGCTATTCCACGCCCTCGGGTTCGGTGTTGCGTGAAGTCGGCACCGTGGTCCAGGCCCACGCAAAGGCCTTGGCCGGGGAGCAAAGCGCCGCGATCGCCGGTCCCGCGCGTGTGCGGCCGCAGCCGGTGAGCGTGCAGAGTCGGATCCTCTACAACCCGCAGGCCAGTTACGAGCTGCAACTCGTCGCCCTGATCCACCCCGCACTCCTGCACCTGCTGTTCATGATCGCGGTCGTGAGCGCGCTCGGTCGCGAGCTGCGGGACGGGACCATCGGAGCATGGCTTGCAGGGCCTCGAGGCGAGGCGGTCGCCGCCGTCGCCGGCAAGATCGCGCCCTATATCCTCATCTTCCTGCTCTGGGGGGCGCTTGCGACCGGCTATCTCGCGGTCTACCGGGGCTGGCCCGTGCAAGGGAGCGTGGCGATGCTGATGGGCGGCTATCTCGCCCTCTATCTCGCCTATGCGGGCATGGCCTTGTTCATCGTCGGGGCCACCCTTTCCATGGGGCAGGCGCTGTCGATGACCGCCCTCTATGCGGGCGCTTCCTTCGCCTTCGCCGGGGCGATCTTCCCGATCGAGTCGGCCTCCGCCTTCGCCCGGCTATGGAGCGCGCTGCTGCCTTTTACCCGCTTCGCGCGGCTGGTCGCGGAGCAATGGATGATCGGCGCACCCGTGCTCGCATCTCTTGGATCGATCCTGGCGCTGTTTGCCTTTCTCGTCGTCGGCTCGGGCGCCGGGCTGCCGCGCTATGTCTCGGCGCGGATGAGCCCGGAGGTCTGGGGACGACGATGATCGGCCGCGCCTTCCTCGCTACCTTCCGCGCCGTTCTCTCCGACCGCTCCGCCTTCATGCTGATCGTCGTGTCGACGATCCTCTATTCCTTCTTCTACCCTTCAGCCTATTCCGGGGAGGTCGCGGTCCGCATTCCGGTGGCCGTCGTCGATCTCGACGACAGCGGCGCAAGCCGCAGTCTCGTGCGCCGGATCGCAGCGCTCCAGCAGGCCGATCTTGCCGCGCGCCCGGCCTCTCCAGGAGCCGCCCGGCTCTGGCTCGAGACGACCGGCGCAGGGGCCGTGGTCATCATCCCCGAGGGGTTCGAGCGACATATTCTGAACGGCGCCCAGGGCACGGTCGCGCTCTACGGCAACGGCGTCTATCTGCTGCGCAGCAGCACGGCGCTGTCAGGCATCGGCCTGGCGGTCACCACGATCGCCGGCGAGGCGGCGAGCGATCAGGCCATGGCGCAGGGCGCACCCGCCCGCCCTGCCCTGTCGCTCGTTCAGCGCCCGCTGTTCAACACGCGCGAAGGCTATGGCAGCACGGTGTTCCCCGGGGTCGGCTTCCTCATCATTCACCAGACCCTGCTGATGGGCCTGACGATGCTCGCCGCCACCCTGCGCGAGACACTGGGACGCTTTCGTCTGCCCTCGCGCACCCTTATCGGAATTGCCCTGGCCTTCTTCGTGATCGGCTGGGCCGACGTGGCCTATTATGCGGGTTTTGTGTTCTGGTTTCAGGACTATCCCCGCGCCGCCGGCTCTCCTGGCGCCTTGATCGTGGGCGGCAGTTTGTTCGTGGGCGCGACTGTGGCGGCGGCGCTTGCGCTGGCCAGCCTCTTCCGGACACGGGAACGACCCCTGCAACTGTGGATGGGCACGTCGCTCGCCATCTTCTTCCTCGCGGGTCTCTCCTGGCCGGCGGAGGCGACGCCGGCCTGGCTGGCGCTCCTCGCGCGCCTCTTGCCAACCACCGCGGGCATTCATCTCATGGTCGGGCTCAATCAGATGGGCGCGAGCCTTGCCGAGCAGACGCGGGAGGTGCTCAACCTCGCCATCCTCATTCTGGTCTACGGAGGCCTGGCCTGGTGGCGCTTCACGAAGATTTCCGCGCCGGACCTTCAGCCTCTCAAGCCTGACTGACGCCTCAATGGAACGAGATCGTCAGGGGCACCCCAAGTGCAACCCTCTCGCCCCGGCCGACGCGACCTTGGCGCAACCCAGGGGGAGGTGTTCGAAGCGGACCTCTGCAGGGCTTCATCAGATAGAGATCACCGAGATGGGGATAAACCGGAGGCTGCCTCGACTATTGCTCTGCTTTCGCCGCCGCGAGGATCGCGGCCTCTACCGGCGCCCAGGTGGGGTCCGCAGGCGAAAGCATGTTGAAGTGGCCCGCATTCTCCAGGGTGATCACCGTGGCCTTATCGCCGGCCGACTGTGCGGCTGCTGCATAGGCTTGCGCGGCTGAAGGCTCCAGCACGACGGAAGCCACCATGAATTGAGGCACGGCCAGAGGCAGCCATTCGATCGGATTTGCCTGACGGTAGCGGCCCGCCTGTGCGTCAGGAGCGCCCCCGAACAGGTTGACGAAGATCGGGCGGCCGCAAATATCCTTGTCGAACCCGTACAGGGTTCGCAGGTCGCCTGGGCCGTCGATGGCGACCGCGGCGGAAACCTTCAGTGGATCAGCGCCGCGGACCTCGCTGTCGGCAGGCAATCTGGGACGGGCCGCCAGCCACAGGGCAGCGTGGGCGCCGGCCGAATGTCCCACCGTCACCACATGCTTCAGCTCCAGAGGCTGGGTTCGTGCCAGCACCCTCAAGTGATCGAGCGCCGCTCCCCAATCCTGGAAGGTCCCAGGCCACCCGCCGCGGGTGTCACCAACCTGTCGATACTCTATATTCCATGTCGCCACGCCCTTGTCCGTCAAGGCGCTCGCCAACGGCGCCGTGCCTGCCAGTGTCTCATAGCCTTTGGTCCAGCAGCCACCGTGAATGACCATGACGACGGGAAACGGGCCAGGACCTGCAGGCAAGCGCAGTTCACCGATCTGCAGAGGATCAGGACCATAGGCCTCGACGAGCGTCGGAGCGGTGACGGGAAGGGCGTGGAGTTGGGGCGGTCCGATCAGCGCATGTTGGTTATCCGACGGCGTCTACGCCCAAGCGGTGCTCGTGACAATCAAGACTGTAGCCAGGCCTAATGAACGGTATCGCATGATCTACCTCTTTCATGCATCTTCCCGCTCCGACGTTACCAGCCAGTTCGTCAAATGTGAGAAGACAGCGATTCGTCATTAGATAACATGGTTCGCTATATTCTTTTCGGAAACACCATTCCGTCATCGAGTGGGCAAAGCGAAAGATGAAATCCCGTTTCTGGCGCAAAGCATATGGCGGCTATGCGCGATCACGGTAGCCTTGATCATGGAAGTGATACGTCAGGCGACCAAAGAGCTATCTAGATTTCATTGTCGTCGTGAATTGCGGTTTCAGAGGATCGTGGGTTTTATCTCACTTGGCTATCCATGCTTCGACCAGCTTGACCGCATCCTCTACTGTTTTGACCTCACCGGCGGCTTCATCCGGGATAGTGAGTCCGAATTCGTCTTCAAGCGCCATCACAACTTCCAGCACATCGAGACTATCCACGCCGATGTCATCGTAGAAAGACGAAGCAAGGGCAATCTGATCCGGATAGACGCCGAGCTGACGGCTAATGATCCTGAGAACTCGGGGAGCGATTTCTTCCATCACAAAGCCCTCGCGCGGACACTATCGGCTAGGAAACAGGGCAGATTCTCGTAAACTCAATCATCGCAGAGCAACGATATTGTCCTGCGGCCAGTAAATTCATCATGCCTTGCTGAGCATTTTCTCGGCGCTCGTTTTCACAAAATCCGAAATCTGTCCTGACATCATTTTGAGGAACAGCGGTACGCTGACGTCGCCGCGAATCTCGCTATCCTCAATGTCGAGTTGCACCGGGATATTCTGCCCCATCGCCCCGATGACCAAGTGTAGTGCGTAGTCCGATACCCACTCGGAACTGAGCGAACCGCCTCCCGGGATATGCGCTGCCAGCTTGGGCAGGCCGGCCTCGATCCTGCTCTTCGCTTCGATTTTACCAAGGCTGTGCGGGATAACGACTTCCATATCTTCTTTCCTGTTCAGGCCGCCCGATCGACGAGCAGCAAGGTCGATGTCGCGGAGGCATAGAGTTTGCCGGCCATGTCGATCAGACGCGCCTCGGTATGCGCCACCCTCTTGCCCATCGACACCACCTGGCCGATTGCACGGACCATCCCGACCCTGTCGGTCAAGGGCGCATGATAGGCGACCTTGAGTTCGAGCGTGACGCAGTTGATGGGCACTTGGGCCGCGGAGTTCGCCGCGATGCCGCAGGCCGAATCCAGCAGCGTCGCGGCATAGCCACCATGGGCGATGCCCATGAAATTGTAGGTCTGCGAGGTGGGCGTCGCGACAAAGACGACCTTCCCCTCCTCCGCCTCAAGCAGATCGATGTCGAACAGGTCCATCATGGGCGGCCGGGTGCCGGCCGCCATGAACTGTTCGATCTCTTCCAGACCGGTCATCGCTTACCTCAAAGCTTTTCGGTCAGTTCAGGAACGATCTTGAAGAGGTCGCCGACCAGGCCGATATCGGCGACCTGGAAGATGGGCGCGTCCTCATCCTTGTTGATCGCGATGATGGTCTTGCTATCCTTCATGCCAGCAAGGTGCTGAATCGCACCCGATATGCCGACGGCGACATAGACTTCCGGCGCCACGATCTTGCCGGTCTGGCCGACCTGAAAATCGTTGGGCGCATAGCCAGCATCGACCGCCGCGCGGCTTGCGCCCACACCCGCGCCCAGCTTGTCGGCCAGCGGATCGATCACGCCATGAAACTGCCCGGCCGAGCCCAGCGCCCGCCCGCCCGAGACGATGATTTTGGCCGAGGTGAGTTCCGGGCGCTCGGACTGGGCGATCTCGGCACCCACGAAGCTGGAAAGTCCCGCATCCGTGCCCGTCGCAGCCTCGATACTGGCCGAGCCACCCTCACGGGCCGCCTTCTCGAAGGCTGTGCCACGCACCGTGATAACCTTCTTTGCATCAGACGACTGGACCGTCGCGATCGCATTTCCCGCGTAGATGGGACGCGTGAACGTGTCAGCGCTTTCCACCGACAGGATGTCGCTGACCTGCATCACATCAAGCAAGGCCGCCACGCGCGGCGCGATGTTCTTGCCATTCGAAGTGGAAGGCGCCACGAACGCGTCATAGCCGCGCATCAGGTCCGCGACGGCCGGCGCGACATTCTCGGGCAAAGCGTGTTTGAACGCCGCATCGTCGAACGTTACGACTTTGGCGACACCCGCGACCTTCGCAGCAGCCTCGGCCACGCCGCCGATGCCCGCACCGGCAACCAGCAGATGGACCTCACCAAGTTTGGCAGCGGCGGTGACGGCCGATAGCGTCGCATCCTTGACCGACGCATTGTCATGTTCAACCCAGACGAGCGTATTCATAACTTATTCTCCGAGAAATCCGCCCCCGCTTCATCTCTGTGCGCACAGGATGAAGCGGGGTGCGCCGTCACTTGCATGGGAGAGGTTCGGCAAGTTCGGCGCGTTTGAAAGTTTATCAAATCGCCATTTCCTTGAGCCTGGCGACCAATTCATCGGCGTCGGCCACCTTGATGCCCGCCGAGCGCTTGGGGGGTTCGGTCACCTTGAGCGTCTTGAGGCGCGAGGCGATCTCAACACCGAGATCGGCCGGCGTCTTCGTCGCCAGCGGCTTGGATTTGGCCTTCATGATATTGGGCAGGCTCGCATAGCGCGGTTCGTTGAGACGCAGATCGGTCGTCACGATCGCCGGCAGTTTGAGGCTTACGGTCTCCAGACCGCCATCCACCTCACGGGTCACCGCGACAGTCTCGCCCGATACTTCGACCTTGCTGGCGAATGTGCCCTGCCCCCAACCGAGAAGGGCTGCCAGCATCTGGCCGGTCTGATTGGCATCATCGTCGATGGCCTGCTTGCCGAGGATCACCAGGCCCGGAGCCTCCTCGGTGGCGATGGCCTTCAGGATCTTGGCGACGGCGAGCGGCTCGACCTCATCGTCAGTCTGGACGAGGATCGCGCGGTCGGCCCCCATGGCGAGCGCGGTGCGCAGCGTTTCCTGCGCCTTGGCGACGCCGATCGACACCACCACGATTTCGGTCGCGACTCCCTTTTCCTTGAGGCGGATAGCCTCTTCGACGGCGATCTCGTCGAACGGGTTCATCGACATCTTCACGTTCGCCAAATCGACGCCCGTCCCATCCGCCTTCACGCGCGGTTTCACATTATAATCGATAACCCGCTTGACGGGCACAAGCACCTTCATGGATCAATCCTACTCTGATTGTAATGCCGCCTGATATTCGGCAATGAGTCTCTCACAGATGGATCGGGCCGGTTGGACGGCAGTGGTAGCGCCGACACCGTGGCCTGCCGACCAGATCGTCTTCCAGGCCTTGGCCTCCTCCGAAACCGAAAGCGCGCCATGTGGCTCAGGGAGAGTCGCGGCTTCCAGCGAGGGCCGGAGAAAATTGGCCCCGACGCCGGTGACCCGGTCCGTATAGACGATATCCGCTGGTCCGGCCCCGATCACCATGTCTTTCTGTGCCGGCGAGGCGAGACTCTCTTCCGACGCGATGAAGTGGGATCCGATATAGGCAAGATCGGCCCCCATCATCTGCGCGGCCGCGATCTGGTGGCCGCGCGTGATGGCGCCGGAAAGCGCCAGCGGCCCCTGGAAGAAGCGCCGTATCTCGTCAACCAGTGCGAACGGGCTCATCGTGCCGGCATGTCCCCCCGCGCCGGCAGCGACCGCGATCAGACCGTCGACGCCAGCTTCGAGCGCCTTTTCCGCATGACGCACGTTCGTCACGTCGTGAAAGACCAGCCCGCCATAGCCCTGAACCACCTGGACAAGATCCGCGATGGCGCCGAGCGAGGTGATGACCAATGGCACATGGTGCCGAACGATCAGTTCCAGATCGGCGTCGAGCCTCGGATTGCTCTTATGGACGATGAGGTTGACGCCGAAGGGCGCCGCTCCCGGCATGGGAGCCAGCCGCTCCTCGATTTCATCCAGCCATTCACCGAAACCTTGACTGGTCCGCTGATTGAGCGCCGGGAACGTGCCAAGCAGTCCCGCCTCGCAGCAACTGACGACAAGGTCCGGTCCCGACACAAGGAACATCGGCGCAACGATGGCTGGAATGGCCAGCCGCTTTTCGAGGCTTGCCGGAAGCGTCAAAACACGTCGTCTTCCAGCGCCATCAGCGACTTCTTGCCCGCCTTGATCGCCAGGAAGCTGGCGGTCGCCTGAGGCAGGATACGCTCGAAGAAGAACGTCGCCGTCTTGATCTTGGCATCGTAGAAGCGCTTGTCCTCGCTGCCGAAGAAGAGCTGCAAGCCTGCGATCTTGGTCGCCTTGGCAAAGCAATAGCCCATGGCCACCAGGCCCATCAGACGCAGATAGTCCGCCGACGCCGCGCCCGCCTCTTCGGGATCCTTGAGCGCCCGCTGCGCGACCGTGGCCGTCGAAAGCTGCAGCGCCCCGAACGCCTTGGCGAGCGCCTCGATCATCGGCTTCATCGGTCCGTCGACGTTGTTTTCCTCGATGAAAGCCGACACCGGATGGAAGAAGCTGCGCAGATAGCGGCCCATATGGGCGCCGAGCTTGCGGCCGACGAGATCGAGCGCCTGAACGCCGTTCGTCCCCTCATAGATCATGGTGATCCGGGCATCACGGGCATATTGCTCGACGCCGCTTTCGCGGATGTAGCCGTGGCCGCCATAGCATTGGACAGCGAGGTTCGCACTGTCGAACGCAAGGTCGGTGAAGAGCGCTTTGACGACGGGGGTCATGAGCGCAATGAAGTCACTCGCACGCTGGCGCACTTCGGGTTCGGGAGAATGTTTTTCCGCGTCCAGCGCGCGCGAGACCCAGGCCGAGAGCGCCCGGCACCCCTCATTATAGGCCCGCATCGTCATCAACATGCGGCGAACATCGGGATGGACGATGATCGGATCGGCAGCCTGTTCGGGATATTTGGGGCCCGAGAGCGCCCGGCCCTGAATACGGTCCTTCGCATACCAGGCGGCCGCCTGATACGCGGCTTCACCGACACCGAGGCCCTGAATGCCGACAGAGACGCGCTCAGTGTTCATCATCGTGAACATGGCGGCCATGCCCTTGCCCGGCTCGCCGACCAGCCAACCGGTCGAATCGTCGAAGTTCATCTGGCAGGTCGCCGACGCCTTGAGACCCATCTTGTGCTCGATCGCGGCGCAGGCGACGCCGTTCGATTGACCGGGAGTGCCGTCCTCCTTGGGAAGATATTTGGGAACGAGGAACAGGCTGATGCCCTTTACGCCCTTGGGGGCGTCGGGCAGGCGGGCGAGCACGAGATGGATGATATTCTCGGTCAGGTCATGCTCACCGGCGGAGATGAAGATCTTGGAGCCGGTGACCTTGTAGCTGCCATCGCCCTGCGGGACCGCGCGGCTGCGCAGGAGCCCGAGATCGGTACCGCAATGAGGCTCGGTCAGGCACATCGTGCCGGACCATTGACCGCTTACCATCTTGGGCAGGTAGGCCTGCTTGAGCGCGTCGCTCCCATGGCCCTCGATCGCAGTGGTCGCACCATGGGTGAGGCCCGGATAGAGGCCGAAGGAAAGGTTGGACGAGCAGATCATCTCTTCGACCAGCTTGTTGACCGCTTCCGGCAGCCCTTGCCCACCCCATTCTGGATCGGATGCGAGCGCGGTCCAGCCACCTTCGGCGAATTGCTTATAGGCTTGCGCGAACCCCGCCGGCGTCCGCACAACGCCGTTTTCCAGATGGCATCCTTCCTCGTCGCCCGACCGATTGATCGGCAAGAGCACGTCGCGACAGAAGCGCGCCGCCTCCTCGAGGATGGCATCGGTCAGATCCGGCGTGAACTCCGCCAGCGCGGGAATGTCCCCGAAGCCGTCATCGGCATGGAGTTCGTTGAGCACGAAGCGCATATCGCGCAACGGGGCGTCATAGACTTGCATATTTATATCTCCTGACCAGTCGGCCCTCGGGCCGCCGGCCGCCAATCAGTTACGCAGCGGCTTGCCGGTGACGAGCATCTGCTCGACGCGCGCCTGGGTCCGCGGGTCGCGCACCAGTTGCATGAAGGCCTTGCGCTCGAGCGCCAGCAGATCCTCTTCGGTCACGATGTCGATCAGATCCTTCTCGCCGCCCGTCAGGACGTCGGCGAGCGCGCCGGACACGACACCATCGTAGGAGGTTGCGAGGCCACGGGCCTGGAAGCCTTCGACAGCCATCGAAAGAGCGGACTTGCCTCCCGCGCCAGGCAAGCGGAATTCCGGAGCCACGGGCGGTTTGTAACCGTCCGCCAGTTCCAGTGCCTTCGCCTTGGCATCCGCCAGCAGGCGGTCGCGGTTCATCGTGATGCCGTCCGACGGACGCAGGAAGCCATGCTCCTTCGCCTCGGCGGCCGACTTTGCCACAGTGGCCGTCGATACCGTCTCGAACACCTTGGCAACGGCCGGCATCGGCCCCTTGGGCATGCCGGGACTGGAGCGCCAGCGATCGATCATTTCACCGCATCCGCCCCAGCCAGGGATCAGGCCCACGCCGCACTCGACCAGACCCACATAGCTTTCGGCATGGGCCTGCACGGCATCACTGTTGAGCAGGATCTCGCAACCACCGCCCAACGCCATGCCGGCCGGCGCGCTCACGACCGGGAACGGCGCATATTTGAGCGCCTTGTAGGCCTGCTGCCCGCCCGCGACGAGCTTTTCGATCTCGCCCCATGCCGCGATGTTCAGCGCGAACAGGGCAAGGCCGAGATTGGCGCCGGCAGAGAAATTGCTGCCCTCATTATAGACGACGAGCGCCTTGAACTTGTCCTGCACGACCGGGATCGCCTGACCGATCAGCTTCATCACATCGCCGTCGAGCGCGTTCATCTTGCCGGTGAACTCAAGGCAGGCAACGCCGTCGCCGACATCCCAGAGTGCCGCCGAGCCATTTTTGAGGATCGGCTGGCTATGAAGCTTGATGTCTTCCAGCAGCAGCACGCCCTCGGGCCGCACGACATCATGATAGTCGCCGGCGGCATCGAGATATTGCCGACGGCCGTCCTGCACCCGGTAGAATGGCCGATCTCCGGCTACCTTGAGGATCGCGGGAACATCCCGCCCCTCGGCCGCCAGCCGTTCGGCGAGCTTGCCCGGCCCGAGGCGATCGATCAGTTCGAACGGCCCGAACTTCCAGTTGTAGCCGAGCTTCATCGCGTCATCGATGCCGACGATGTTGTCCGCAGCTTCACCGACCAGACTCGCGGCATAGGAAAGAACCTTGCCGAGAATTTCCCAGGCATAGGCGCCGACCTTGCCGGGCGCAGCAACCAATGCTGCCAGGTCCTTCTCGGCCCGGCCCGGCAAGGAAGCCGGCTTCACCGATACGCGATATTCGCCGGTCGCGAGATCGAGCGCTTTCTTGGTCTTCGTCGCCTTGTCGAACGCGTAGAAACCGCCCTTGCCCTTCCGCCCGGTAAAGCCTTCCGCGATCATCCTGTCGACGAGCGGCATCGGCCTCACCGTGTCGAAATAGGCGTCACCTGCCGGCAGCGTCGAGGACAGGCTCTTCGTGAGCAGCGGCATGAGGTCGACGCCAACGAGATCGACAAGGCCGAAAATGCCGGTCTTGGGCACGCCCATCGGCTTTCCGCCGATCTGGTCGGCTTCCTCCACCGTCAGCCCCTGGTCCATCGCGGCATTGATCGCGACGGCCAGCCAGTAGGTACCGATGCGATTGGCGATGAAGCCCGGCGTGTCCCGCGCCGGCACGATGCGCTTGCCGAGCTTTCGATCGACGAAATCCGAGACGCGCCTCGCCACAGCCGTATCAGTGTCGGGGCCGGTCACGATTTCGATGAGCCGCATGTAGCGCGGCGGATTGAAGAAATGGGTGATCAGGAAGTCCTGTTTGAACTGATCGTCCCGCCCCTCGACCAGATGGCCAAGCGGAATCGTCGAGGTATTGGACGATACCGCCGTGCCCGGACGCTTGAGCTGCTCGAGCTTGGCGTAGAGCGCCTGCTTGATGTCGAGCCGTTCGACGATCGCCTCGACGATCCAGTCGCATTCGGCCACCCGCTCGAGATGGTCGTCGATATTGCCCGTTTCAACGAGCTTCGCCGCAGCCTTCGACATGAAGGGCGCCGGATCGGTCTTCAGCATCTTCGCGACCGCACCCTTCGCCACGGCGTCACGATCGCCGCCCTCCTTGGGCACGATATCGAGCAGCAGCACCGGCACGCCGGCATTGGCGACCTGCGCTGCGATGCCGGCGCCCATGACGCCTGCGCCGATCACGCAGACCTTTTTGATGGTTTCCGGCGGGGCGCCGACTGGCATGATGGCCTGCTCGCTCATTCCGCCGCCTCCAGCACGGTGGCGATGCCCTGACCGCCGCCGATGCACTGGGTGGCAAGCGCATAGCTGCCGCCTTCGCGCTTCAGCAGAGCCGCGGCCTTGCCCACGATCCGCGCACCGGTCGCCCCCAGAGGGTGGCCTATCGCGATGGCGCCGCCGTCCAGATTGACCTTCGACTGGTCAAGCCCCAGGTCGCTGATGCAGGCCAGTGACTGGCTCGCAAAGGCTTCGTTGAGCTCGACAACGTCAAGCTGGTCCACACTGAGCCCCGCCCGCTGCAGCGCCTTGCGCGAGGCCTCGACCGGTCCGATGCCCATGATCTCCGGCTGGCAGCCAGAGACAGCAACCGACTTGATGCGGGCAAGGATCGGCAGTCCATGCGCGCGCGCATAATCCTCGCTCGTGACCAGGATTGCGCTTGCGCCATCGGTCAGCGGCGAGGACGTTCCCGCCGTTACCGTGCCGTCCTGGCTGAAGGCCGGCTTCAGCCCGGCGAGGGTTTCCGTCGTCGTGCCGGCACGCGGCGTGCCATCCTTGTCGACCACGCCCGCCTTGGTCGTGATCGGCACGATCTCGGCCTCGAGCTTGCCGGCCGCGATAGCCGCGGCCGCCTTGTCCTGACTGGCGACCGCAAAGGCTTCCTGCTGGGCACGGGTGATCTGATATTTGGTCGCGACATTCTCCGCCGTGTCGCCCATGCCCATATAGGCGGCGCTCTTCTTCGCGAGCTCGGGGTTCGGCAGCGGATTGAACCCCATCATCGGCACGCGGCTCATAGACTCCACGCCCGCGCAGATGAAGGCCTCGCCGGCGCCAAGCTGAATCTGGCCCGCAGCGATGTGGACCGAGCTCATCGACGATCCGCAGAAGCGATTAACGGTCATGCCGCCGACAGAGAGCGGCAGGTCGGCGAGAAGACCGATAAGGCGCGCGATGTTGAAGCCCTGCTCGCCTTCAGGAAAAGCGCAGCCCAGCACGATATCCTCGATATCTTCGGCCTTCACGCCGGTCTGCTGAATCAGTCCGCGAATGACCTGAGCGGCCAGATCGTCAGGGCGGACGCGCGCCAGCGCGCCCTTGCCTGCCAGGTGAAAGGGGGACCGGGCATAGCCCGCAACAACCACATTACGCATCGATGATAGCCTCTCCAGGGAATCGGACATCTGATTACCTAATGGTGCGTGAAATGACGTTTACGTCAACTAAAATCTTTGGCACTCTTCTCACGCCGTCGAGGGAATCGTCATGCACCGGTTCCCGGGAGGCTTGATATCGGAGGTCTTGGCCGAGGAACGTACGGATGCTCGCCAGTGAAAAACCGCGCACTCTCATCCCGGCGATGATGCTCGCGCCCGTCTTATCGACGGCTGCGCCTCTCCCCAAGCGCCACTGCACCTGTTTTCGAAGGCGCACACATGCGATTTTCTGAGCATCCCCTCCGGCGTCAGATCGTCGGCGAAATGCATCTGCGCCGTTTTCCTGCACTCGAATTGCCCGCCATGGCATTTCAGACGGTTCGCCTGGTCGATGAGAATGACCGGGAGAAGGAATGGCTGATCCTGGAGCAGCGATGTGCCTCTGGACTCGATCGCAACCTGCGCCACCTGGAAACGGAGTGGTCCGCCAACGGGCGGCTGGCCTGGGAAAGGCACAGTGAAGCGGTCACCACGACGCTAACGTCAACCTCGGTCAGCGCGGACGCGCAGTTCTGGTCTGCTCCCGACGTCGGCCCCTTCAGTGATACCTTGCAGTGGATGGAAACGCTGCCGGGCCTGGTCATCCGCGCAACCCACATCGTCGTTGTGGCGAACGATAGCTACGCCGAGCCGGTTGTCGATCGGGCCGACTTCCATCCGGGCCATCTCGTCTCCTGCATCATCGGGGATAGCGTCCGGATCTGGAGCGACTTTCGCATTCACGCCGGCGGCTACGGGCGCCTGGTCGTTGCCGCGAACGGGGCGGCTGACGGCGAAGTGTCGCGTTCCATCCAGCGCATTCAGGAACTGGGCAATTATCGCAATCTTTCCTTGCTTGAAGGCACGCACAGATCAATAGCTTGACGGCGTCACACACGAACACGCCCGAACCCTGACGACGGGGCCAGCAGCGCCTGACCCCTCCAATTCGCACACAACCTAATAGGCATTTTGATGACGCATTGAGCTATTGACTTACCTATACGTCATCTAGATGGTTATGGGACGCTGATTTGCCGCATATTGGCTCCAGACGTGAAACAGACGGTCGCCTGAAGGCGCGCGGAGAGGAACAATGTCGATCATTCTGACACTACTGGCTTCGAGCACTGCATTGCCCGCCGACACCGTTGTCGGTCGCTGGCAAACCGAGAGCCGTCATGGCGTCGTGGAAATCACCCGCTGCGGGCAATCGATCTGCGGTGCCTTGATCAGTTCCGACGGGATCAAAGCCAACCCCGAACTACGTGACGAAAAGAACAAGACCGCTGCGTTGCGCGGTCGTCCGCTTCGTGGATTGCAGATTCTGCAGGGTTTTACGTGGAAGTCGGGCAGTTGGTCGGGTGGTTCCATCTACAACGCTGAGGATGGCGGTACATACAGCGCGACGGTCACGTTAGCCGATCGGGATCATTTGCGCCTCAAGGGCTGCATCGTCTGGCCCCTGTGCAAGACGCAGACATGGACGCGCATCCGATAAGCACGAGGAATTTGACAATCACGAAAGGGGAGACGGGCGTGGCAGGCAAAAATTGGAAAGTTGGGATCGCAACATCGGCCCTGGCGGCTGGATTGCTCGCGCCGCAAGCCGCGAGCGCGCAGGCCTTTTACCTTCAGGAACAATCGTCCAGAGGTGCCGGACGAGCCTTTTCGGGCGAGGTCGCCGACCAGGGCGTACAGTCCCTCTGGTGGAATCCCGCTGCGATCGCAGGCATGGAAGGAGTCGATGCCCACCAGGCCGTAAGCATAATCCTTCCCAAAGGGTCGGTTGACAATGTCAACACGCTCATTGTCCGTCCCGGGCAGTCGGCTGCGGCTGTAGGCGGGAGCCAACGCTCTCGTGATCCGATCAATAATGGCGTACTACCCTCCGGCGCGATAGCCGTCGGCCTGACATCACGGCTCGCTTTGGGGCTGACCGTCGCCTCCCCTTATAGCTTCACAACCAATTATGATGCCGACAGCTGGGCACGGTATAGCGCCGACAAGACCAAGCTGCGAACATACGACATCCAGCCATCGATCGCCTACCTCGTTACGCCAAATCTCAGCATCGGCGCCGCGCTTAATATCGAATATGCCGACGCATCATTGTCCAACTATCTGCCGAACCTATCGCCTCTTCTCGCCGACGGCCACCAGGAGCTGAAAGGCAATGGTTGGGATCTGGGCTGGTCGGCCGGGCTGCAATATCGCGCCGGCCCCGTGCAACTGGGCGCCAGCTACAAGTCGAGCGTGAAGCATAATCTCGATGGTTCGGTGACGACGACCGGTCTTCTTGGTCCGCTCGCCGGGCAAAACAGCGTAGTGAATGCAAACGCCACGTTCGAGACCCCCTGGCAGGCGATCTTCGGAGCGCGCGTGGCGGTGTCGCCCAAGGTCACCCTCAACGGTCAGGTGACCCGCATGGGTTGGTCGAAATTCGACGCTATCCGGCTCGGCGCGCCGCTCAACGTTTCAATCCCGGAAAATTACCGGGACACTTGGAGCTTCGCAGGCGGCATCGATTACGCGGTCACACCAGCCTGGACCGTTCGTGCCGGCGTTCAACACGCCCAGACCCCGACGCGCAACGGCAATCGGGACGCTCGAGTGCCTGACAGCAACCGTTGGAATTTCGCTGCCGGCACAAGCTATGCCGTGTCTTCCCGGTTCACGCTCGATGCGGGCGCAGCGTATATTACGTTCAAGGATACGACTATTGATCGCACGACAGCGGCCTATGCCGGCACGGCCGTGCAGACGCCGATCCTGATGGACGGCAAGCTCGAGGACGCGCACGCCGTCGTGCTGTCGCTCGGCGGACGTTTCCACTTCTGATGCTGGAGATCGCCATGCCCCAGCCCGCCATCAGCGCCTTCCCGTCGATACCGGAACCGGCAATTCCGCCACGGCTCCTGACCGACCTCCTCGACAATGCGTTGAACCTTTATCCCGAACGCGTCGCCATCGACTTTCTCGGGCGAACCTGGACTTATGCGCAGGTGGGGCAACTCGTTCGCCGTGCAGCACGTGGATTGCAGGATCAGGGGCTGCGCAAGGGCGATCGGTTCGGCCTGTGCCTGCCGAACTGCCCCTATTTCGTGATATTGTACTTCGCCGCGCTGCGCGTGGGTGCGATCGTGGTCAACTTCAACCCGCTCTACACGGAGCGCGAACTGGAGCATCAGATCCGGGACTCGGGAACGCGCATGATGGCGGTACCGGACGTCCGGATAATCCACGAGAAAGTGCAAGCCGTCGCGCCACGTGCCGGGCTGGACAAGATCGTGTTGTGCGGCATGAGGGATATGCTGCCCTGGCTGCAAGGCCTGGGCTTTGCGCTATTCAAGCGAAAAGACCACGCGCGGATACTCGACGAAGGCCTTCATGTCCGGCTCAAGGCGCTTCTCGCCCATGATGCCGAACCTGACGCGGTAGAACGTCACCCTGATGATGTCGCGGTCCTTCAATATACCGGAGGCACAACCGGCGTGCCCAAGGGCGCAATGCTGACCCACGCCAACCTCACGGCGAACAGCGCCCAGATGGTGGTGCATGTGGGAGGACTTCGCCCGCAGCAGGAGAGAACTCTCGGCGTCCTGCCCATGTTTCACGTCTTCGCACTCACGACGGTGCTCAACTTCTCAGTCGAAATCGGCGCCGAAATCGTCCTGCTGCCACGGTTTGAGATGAAGCAGGTTCTCAGGACGATGAAGCGCAAGCCGCCGACACAGTTCTTCGGCGTGCCTACGATCTATGTTGCCCTGAACGCGCTTCCGGACGACGAGATACCCGATCTCTCGGCCGTGCGCGCCTGTATATCCGGCGGCGCACCGCTCCCGCTCGAGGTACGCGAGGAGTTCGAGGCACGCACGCGTGCCAGGGTCGTGGAAGGATATGGGCTCTCCGAAACCGCCCCGATCATCGCCTGCAACCCGTTGTTTGGGACGGTGAAGGACAATAGCTGCGGCCCAAGTTTCCCCGGCACCATCATCGAGATCCGAGATCCGGAGAATCCCTCGCGGGTTCTTCCCCAGGGAGAACGCGGAGAAGTGTGCGCCCGCGGCCCTCAGGTGATGAAGGGCTATTGGCAGCGCCCTGCAGAAACCAGTGCTGTCTTCGTCGATGGCGCGCTACGAACCGGCGATATCGGCTATTTTGATGAGGATGGCTATCTCTTCCTCGTCGACCGCATCAAGGACATCATCTTCTGTGGCGGATATAATGTATATCCCCGGATCATCGAGGATGCGGCCTACCAGCACCCGGCGGTAAAGGAGGCGATCGCAATCGCGATTCCTGACGCCTACAGAGGTCAATCTCCCAAGTTGTTCATCGCGCTGCACGAGGGATCGAACCTGACCGTCGATGAACTCAAGGTCTTTTTGCAGGATCGCCTCAGCAAGATCGAGATGCCCAAGGCCTTCGCATTCCGGGACAGCCTGCCCAAGACGTTGATCGGCAAACTTTCGAAGAAGGATTTGATCGAGGAGGAGAACAAAAAGCTCGCCTGAGCCTCTATCCCCTGTCAAGCTACGAGGCTTATGCGCTTGAGTGGTAGGGTAGCCGTGATTGGAGGACAGGGAGTGGATGGCATGGGGAACTCGCTCCACCTCGCCGAGGACGATGAAACGCTTAAGGACGCGGATCGCGACAACCCCACGCACAAGGGGAGAACCCGCGCAAAGGATGCGGATTTACAAGTGTACGGCATCCAGGATGTCGCTCAGGAACTCGGACTGACACTTCGCACGCTACGCTTCTACGAAAAGGAGGGGCTTATCGCCCCTCAACGGGTAGGCAGTACCCGGGCATATTCCAGGCGTGAGATCGGACGCATACAGCTGATTTTGCGCGGCAAACGCCTTGGCTTCTCCATCAAGGAAATCAAGGAGTTTCTCGATCTCTACGATGCCGATCCCGAGCATAAGGAGCAAATGGAGCGATTGATTGCCCGCATCCGGGAAAGGTTGGTCGACTTGAAGACGCAGCGCTCTGCGCTCGACCTGACAATCGACGAGCTTACAACCATCGAAGTGGAAGCGATGGCAAAGTTGCAGCGATAATTTGGTCATCCCATTCTCTAACCGAGCGGTAACGCTTGATCGCGGCGCCCCCGATCCAATTAAGCCGTCAAGCGACGAGCGCCGCGCCGATCGCTAAGGCCGCCCCAGAACCGGCCCCGTCGTCGAGCTGCGACCAAGCCTGCCATCACCCGCTCACGCGTGAGCGCGCGTTCATATTGGGCGAGCGCGCCGAAGAGCGAAAACAGCAATTCACCATGGGGCGTGCTTGTGTCCATCTGCTCCGTTAGCGATCGGAAGGCCACACCTCGATTTTTCAGATCGGTTATGATCGCCAGAAGATTGGTCAATGATCGCCCGAGACGGTCGAGTTTCCAAACGACCAAGGTGTCGCCGGCCTTCAGGAATTCGAGGCAAGTGACCTGCCCCCCGGCGGTCCCTCGATCATAACGAGAGTCTTGCGGTTGAATATTCCGGTATGCTCGCCTGCACAAGCGCGCCGGGCGTGATGCTATCGTCCTGCACGAACGTCCGACGCGCTTGTGCAGGCGTTCGATTTCCCAACGATGAGTGGGGGCGAACATGGTTGTAGTCGTAGCGCCAGATGGCCAGCTTCCGGCGGGCGTCAGCCAAGCTGTCGAACAGCTCCTCGTTGAGGGCATCGCGTTGAAGGTCAACCGACTGACGGTCATCGACCGATGAGACACGCATGTACCCGATGAGCATGTGCGACAAACCCTGAAATTGATGTTGTCGCGCACTAGATCAAAGCGACAGGGTTTGTCGTGCAAAATCAACCATGGTTGTCGAGGCGTAGCCTGGTTGCGATGCTACCCTGTCGGAAAACATGTGATTGCCGCCTACCGGAATAGCAGGCAAACTCGGTTAACTATTTGCACTTCCCTGCTGCAACGAGAGCCGCACGATAGCGGCGACCATGTTCGGCCCGCCATGCATTCGCATTCGCGGTTCCCTTTGCAGCTAACCGGCGCTTATATTCGGCTTCCATCGCGCGCCTCTCCGGTCCCGGACCAGAATCAGCAAGACATCGGGCCGATACCGAATTGGACCGCGAGTTCCCGTTGGCGATGTCGCCAGACAGTTTATTCGCCATCGTACTGGTCGCCGTTTGCCCCATCGGCATTGGATCGACGGGCGCATATTGAGCCTGTGCCGACTGATTGAAAAGAAGCAGAGCGGCGCTCACCGCGCTGCTTGTGGCAAGACACCTCATATGGTTCTCCCGATAATCAAAATTCAATATGCAGAAAATGTGCGACGTCGCCCAACAGCGAGCGATGGTTAGCCTCATAATATCGACCGACCACGTCCACTGCAGGGCAGTCAGCACCGAAAATCAGGTGTTTTCCGACGCCCTCAGGCCTTAGACCCCATGACTGCCAGAGCCTCGGAGGCTCGAATCTGAGATGCTGATGATGGATTTGTCAGCAGCGGAGACGAGTCATGACGGAGACGGTGAAATACGTTGGTCTGGACGTTCATAAGGAAA
>Ga0213869_10000542_pt1 | contig 30529 bp, 28 predicted proteins | sample PICome_10_FD_160083 | JGI IMG/M metagenome (GOLD analysis project Ga0213869, IMG submission 160083) | Coastal seawater microbial communities near Pivers Island, North Carolina, United States - PICO132 | ecosystem: Environmental > Aquatic > Marine > Coastal | place: USA: North Carolina...
AGTCTTTTTCAAAGACCGTGCGTTGACCGCATGAGGTGTTGGGCGATACCCACCGTCCTCAGTCAATTCCAAATCCCACCACCATTTCTTGACCGGGTTGAGCTCACCGCGACCGGCCATATCATCCATCTTTGCCAACACTGCTGCCATCTGCGGCACATTCATCGCCGCCCAGCGGAAGGGCTTATCGGCAAATAGCCCCTCAAGGTTCCAAGGGCAGGTTTTCATACAACGTCCACACATGGCGCCGCCCGGAGTGCTGATGCGGTAGCTGGCACATTTTTGGCTGTCCGATTTCCAAATTTCATACCCGTTGAACATCAATTTTGGCCCAGCCGTGATCGCCCCTGAGGGACATTCGCGGGCGCATTTATTGCAGCTTTGGCAAAATCGCTGCAGGCCAAAATCTATCGGCGCGTCATGGGCCAGTGGCAGGCTCGTGGTCACCACACCGGATTTCAAACGCGGTCCCAAAAAAGGGTTGAGTATAACCTCACCAATACGGCTGACCTCCCCCAGACCAGAAAGCAAAAGCAAAGGCGGTTGCAACACCTCGCCATCCATCACCGTATGGGCCTTAGCCTTATAGCCCAAGTTGCGGATATGTTGGGCTATGATGCCACCCAAAAGGGAAAACCGTAGATAGGCCCGCATGGATTGCGCCACTGAGATCCAATCGTCGCCCGAAGCTCCTTCCATAGTTTCAAATCCTTGATCGACAATCATGCTGATGGCTTGATCATGGGGCGGGAGGATGGGCGCACCTCGGGCATCATGGGAATACCATGACCAGTCGGGGCAGCGTGACAGACCCGTGGCATCAATGCCTAGAAAATAACTGGCGCCTTTGATGTTATCGGCTGCCAGCTCTGGCGCAATCTGTTGCGCATGGGCGGCCGGCTCCCCGTCCTGCAAAAGCACAAACGCACCCAGCAGCCGGCGTTGCGCAGAGCTGGGCGCAGCCTTGCGCACATAGTGTCCAGCGGTGGCGCCTTTCTGCAGCGCGGGTCCCATATCACCAAATTGCGCGCGGGCGAACATATCCGTGCGTTTGGGCACCCGGGCCACATTCGGCTCATCAATATAGGTGGTGGGGGTCGCAACGCGCGTCAGGGTTTCAAACGGATGGGCACCCAGGGCATAATCCCGCCGTGCATAGGGATCATGAGAGCGACGGCTCGCGCCCCCATGGAGCCCCAAGGTCCAATCTAGCCCTGTAAGGGCGGATTTTGGTTGATCTGCATCCAACGGCAAATCCGGTGCCAGCGCCATATCCGTGGTGACAGCGGCCAGACCAAATCTTTGGTTCAACCACGGATGGGTGATCTCATCACCCGCCACCTGGGCCAAACCGGCCTTTGCCGCCAGGCGCGCCAGATCCACATCACAGGTGGTGGCCGAATGCGCCCGGGCACTATGGCCCAAAATTCGAATATAATTGGCCAAGACCGTGGCAGTTTCCGTTCCCAAAAGCGCCGCTCGCTCCGCCTGCGCGTCTTGCACCCAATCGCAGCCAGTCTCGCCCCTCCGCGGATCCCTTCGGTAAGCTACCAAAAAAACCACAGCATATGCGTGGTGGTCCATTGGCTCCGGCTTGGCCGTCATGCTCTCTTTCAAATCGGCCATTATCATATCGATACCAGCGGCTAAAGTCTTGGTTTGGCGGGTCTGCAGCGCATGGGACAGCCGGTCAATTTGTGGATTGCGCCGCGCATCGGTCAACCGATCATCCGCTGCCAAAGGCGCTATGCCCACCATCGAAATATCAGTAAAGTATGCAAAGGCTTTGAGGTGATTGGACCGCTCGTTCAGGTCGTCTGGAATTTCAGATGGCGCTGAATTTTGCGGGCCATCACGCACCGCATCCATCATGGCTTGAAATTCCGCCATAGCGGGCACCAAACTGGCACTGCCAGCAGGTCGCTGAAAGGACAGATCTGGCCATGGAGCGAGCGCATCAAGATCAGGAATTTGCGCGCTGCGTTTTAAAATTTCCGTTGGAAAGCGCCCCATATGCACTGGTCGATTGCGATCAGAAAACAATTTAGCCATTGGCTTTCCCTCTGAGTTTGGCCGTAATTGCTGCCAAAATGGACAGGGCAATCTCCGCCGGGCTGCGGCTTCCGATGTCGAGCCCCACGGGCCCTTGGATCCGCGCAAACTGCGCCGCACTCACCCCTTGGTCCAACATAGATTGGCGACGCTTTGCATGGGTCCGGGTTGATCCCAGAGCCCCGATATAAAATGCATCGCTCGCAACCGCATATTGCAACGCTGGCGTGTCCATTTTGGGATCATGTGTAAGCGTAACCAGCGCGGAGCGCCGATCAAGCGACACTCTGGTCAAAGCTTCCTCTGGCCAGTCGACAATCACCTCATACCCATCAAAGCGCGCCGGGCTTGCAAAGCTGTCGCGCGGGTCAATGATGGTCACGATATAGCCCGCCATCTGCGCCATGGGGGCCAAATATTGGGCAATATGCACCGCACCAACGATCACCAAGCGCAGTGGCACGGTTTGGATATGGGTGAAAACATCCCCCCTGAGCCCGCCACCCGCTTCAAACACGGAAGGATCGGTTTGCGCTGAAATAAAGTCGCGCTGCCAACTGACCAAATCCAACCGCACTCCAATGGGCTGTCTGGCAGCTTGGGCCTCCGCGAGGCGCTCCAGCCAGGCCGGATCCATTCCCTGACCCTGCCCCACAGGCTCAACCACCAGTTCAATCTCACCGCCACAGGCCAGCCCAACGGCGAAAGCATCCGCATCGGCAACCCCGTAGCGCAGACGGCGGCATTGCCCATCCTCCAATGCTTCCATCGCCTCCAAGATTACAGCGCCTTCGACACAACCGCCCGAGACAGACCCATGAAAGCTGCCATCCTCACAGATCAGCATCTGAGCACCAATGGGCCGGGGTGCAGATCCCCATGTGGCCATAACCGTCGCGAGTGCCACTCGTTGCCCCTGGAGGTATAGCCGCAAGCCCAGTGCTGTGATATGTTCTGAGACCGCCATCTCAACTGCCCCACTGTTTTTTAAAATTGCACGGATCATGTCACGTCAGACTAAGAGCAATCGTGGCAGCCTGTCCAGTTGCGCCTCACATATTGCACGGTCACGCCCTGCGCATCACTGCGCAGCTAAGCCATTGTGGGCCAAAAGCTCAAGGTAGAGTGCCGCATGATCCAAGCCTGCACCATCCATCTCGTGAACCAATTGATCAAAACGATCGCGGGTATTTTCTAAAGTGGGCAAGCGCAGCCCAAAACTCTCCGCCTCGGCTAAGGCATTGTTGAGGTCTTTAAGCTGCAATACGCACAGCCCACCGGGGGTAAAATCCATATTTGTCATACGCGCACCGTGCAACTGCAAAATTGTGCTGTCAGCAAACCCCCCTTTCAATGCAGCACGCACGGCTGTGGGATCAGCGCCACCTTTTTGCAGCATCAACATCGCTTCAGCCACCGCCGCAATAGTAATGCCGACGATGGCTTGATTGGCCAATTTTGCCAATTGTCCAGCGCCAATCGGGCCAACATGCACCGGTCGCCCCATGGCGCTGAGCGCGGCCGCAACATGTTCGAAGTCCTCTGGCGCGCCGCCCGCCATAATTGCCAGACTGGCCTCCTCGGCGCCTTTGGTTCCCCCAGATACCGGCGCATCCAAATAGGACACACCGAGTCGCCTCAAATCTTCAGCTGCAGCCCGAGCCTCTTCTGGCTTGATCGATCCCATTTCAACCCAGATCGTACCCGGGCGTAAGGCGGCGCGCAGCGCCGTATCAGCTTGCACCAACGCCCCGGTCGGACCATCTGACAGCATGGAAATCACAACATCTGCCTTAGCGACCGCCTCAGCCGCATGGCCCGCCACCACAGCTCCAAAGGCGCCTAAAGCCGTGGCCTTCGCTGCCGTGCGGTTCCAGACCGCTGTTGAAAATCCAGCCTGGCAAAGGTTCCGCGCCATCGGCGCGCCCATCAGTCCTGTCCCCAATACTGCAATTCTCTGTTGGTTTGACATGCCCTTGACCCTTTATAGCAATACGGGCCAGCAGCCCTTTGCGCACTTGTGCGGCTGGCCTTGGCAAATTGCAACTGCTTAAGTCACCGCAGGGACGCTGACAGACCCAATAGCGCGCACCCTCCTCCGGCGAACAGCAATTATGACAAAAATGCAACTTTGGTCGGAAACATCATTGCCTAATGGCGACGAGCCATGCACATTTAGCATCTAAAAAGACGAGACAGGGGATCCAGATGGGACGACTTTCAGGAAAACGCGCTTTGATCACCGCAGCGGGCCAAGGCATCGGCAAAGCCACCGCTTTGGCTATGGCCGCCGAAGGCGCCACGGTCTTTGCCACAGACATCAACCCTGAGACTTTGGCCAGGCTGCAAACTGTCAGTACAGGGCAGATCGAAACCTATGTGCTCGATGTGCTCGACGCAGCCTCAACCCAGGAAGGTGTCGACCGCGCACAGCCAGATATTTTGTTTAATGGCGCGGGTTTTGTGCATCACGGGACCATCTTGGATGCCACTGAAGCCGAATGGAATTTTGCCCTTAATCTCAACGTGCGCTCAATGATGCGCACCATTCAAGCCGCGCTACCGAGCATGCTGGAACGCGGGGGCGGCTCGATTATCAATATGTCCTCCGCCTGTTCCTCGGTTATTGGTGCCCCAAATCGGTTTATCTACGGCACAACCAAAGCTGCCGTGATCGGCCTGACCAAATCGGTGGCCTTTGATTATATCAAACAGGGAATTCGCTGTAATGCAATTTGCCCCGGTACAGTTGAAAGCCCCTCTTTGCATGATCGCCTGCGCGCCACTGGCGATGAGGTGCAAGCGATGAAAGACTTTGTCGCCCGCCAGCCTATGGGCCGTATTGGCACAGCCGAAGAAATCGCAGCCCTTGCGGTTTACCTAGGATCAGATGAAAGTGCCTTCACAACCGCCACAACACAGGTAATTGATGGCGGCTGGTCGAACTAATCGCAGGCGACCAAAACATTAACTTAACGAGGACGATCCGCGTGTCAGATATCAAACCAAAATTGCGATCCCAACAATGGTTCAACAATCCCAACAATCAAGAGATGACGGCGCTCTATCTCGAGCGCTATCTCAACTACGGTCTGACGCGACACGAGCTACAATCGGGCAAGCCCATTATTGGCATTGCCCAGACCGGCAGCGACCTAAGCCCCTGCAATCGGCACCATATTGAACTGTCCAAACGAGTGCGCGATGGGGTGATCGCCGCCGGTGGAACAGTGATTGAAATTCCAGTGCATCCCATTCAGGAAACCGGCAAACGCCCAACGGCGATGTTGGACAGAAATCTGGCCTATCTGTCTTTGGTGGAAACCCTATTTGGATATCCTATTGATGGGGTTGTACTGAATATAGGTTGTGACAAAACCACCCCGGCTTTGCTCATGGCCGCCGCCACCGTCAATATTCCAGCCATTGCCCTGTCCGTTGGCCCAATGCTGAACGGGTGGTTCGGCGGCAAACGCACCGGATCGGGTACAATCGTTTGGAAGGCCCGCGAGATGCAGGCCGCAGGCGAAATCGATGATGACGGCTTTATGGATATGGTGGCATCCTCGACCCCGTCTGTTGGCTATTGCAACTCCATGGGCACCGCCACCACAATGAATTCACTGGCCGAGGGACTCGGTATGCAATTGCCTGGCTCGGCCGCCATCCCGGCCCCCTATCGCGAGAGAGGGCAGATCAGCTATGAAACCGGGTTGCGGATTGTCGAAATGGTGCGTGAAGATCTACGACCTGAACGCATCATGACGCGCGAGGCCTTCGAAAACGCCATTGTGATCAATTCTGCCATTGGTGGCTCGACCAATGCGCCGATCCATCTCAATGGGGTCGCTAAACATCTCGGCGTGACCCTGAACAATGATGATTGGCAAAAATTGGGCCATAACGTTCCGCTTTTGGTCAACTTGCAACCGGCAGGTGAATATCTTGGCGAAGATTATCACCGGGCCGGAGGCGTGCCGGCCGTGGTTGGCGAATTGCTTGCCGCAGGTCTGCTTCCCAACCCTGATGCCATGACAGCAAACGGCAAAACCATTGCTGAGAATTGCCAAGAGTGCCGCAGCACCAATACTGATGTGATCAAGCAAGTCACAGCGCCGATGGTAGATGCTGCCGGCTTTATCAACCTGAAAGGTAATTTGTTTGACAGCGCGATCATGAAAACTTCGGTGATCTCACAAGAATTTCGCGCGCGCTACCTGTCCGATCCGGCCAATCCAAATTGTTTTGAGGGGCGCGCCATCGTCTTTGATGGACCGGAAGATTTCCATCATGGCATTGATGATCCAAGCCTCGATATCGATGAAAATTGCATCTTGATCATGCGGGGGGCCGGACCCATTGGCTACCCCGGTGGGGCGGAAGTGGTGAATATGCGCCCGCCATCTTATCTTTTGACCAAGGGTATTACCTCCCTGCCCTGTTTGGGCGATGGGCGGCAATCGGGCACTTCTGGATCGCCTTCTATTTTGAACGCCTCGCCCGAAGCGGCAGATGGCGGCGGCTTGGGTCTGGTGCAAACCGGTGATATCATTCGCATTAATTTGAATGCCTGCACCGCAGATATGCTGGTTGACCCCGCCGAGATCGAGCGCCGCAGGGCCGCTCTTGGCCCGCGTCCTTTTACCCCGGACAGCCAAACCCCTTGGCAAGAAATGTTCCGCCAAAAAGTGGGACCATTCTCAGAAGGCATGACACTGGACGGAGCCCATAAGTATCAAGACATCGCGCGCAAACATATGCCGCGGGACAATCACTAGGAGATTTTTTATGAAATTAGTCCGTTATGGCGAGACTGGCGCAGAGAGCCCCGGCTTGATTGATCCAGAAGGTATGCTGCGCGACCTGTCCGGTCATGTCACAGATATCAACGGAAGCGCGCTCGGCGATGAAGCTCTGGCCCGCATAAAGGCGCTGGATTTAAGCAGCTTGCCCGCTGTCAGTGGCTCACCGCGTCTTGGTCCAGTTGTTGGCAATATTGGCAAGTTTCTGTGCATCGGTCTGAATTATTCCGATCACGCGGCGGAAACTGGCGCCGCGATTCCTGAACATCCCATTTTGTTTTTCAAAGCCAACTCCGCCATCACTGGCGCCCATGATGATGTGGTGATGCCGCGCGGCTCTACCCATACAGATTGGGAAGTCGAACTTGGGGTGGTGATCGGCACGGCCGCAAAATATGTCAGCGAAGAAGACGCTTTGAGCCATGTCGCCGGCTATTGCATCGTCAACGACGTGTCAGAGCGGCATTTCCAAACCCAGCTGACCGGGCAATGGACCAAGGGCAAAAGCTGCGACACCTTCGGCCCCACGGGCCCCTATCTCGTGACCCGAGATGAAATTCCCAACCCGCAGGCGCTGGACATGTCACTCGATGTGAACGGCAAACGCATGCAAACCGGAAATACAGCGACCATGATCTTCACGGTTGCGCAAATTATCAGCCATCTGTCCCAGCTGATGACGCTCCACCCGGGTGATGTCATCACCACCGGAACCCCTCCGGGCGTGGGGATGGGCATGAAGCCGGAGCCAATCTACCTTAAACCCGGTGATGTGATGGAGCTGGAAATCGCAGGCCTTGGCAAACAACGCCAGACCGTGCGCCAAGACGCATAAACCCGCCGCCCCACCTGTGTCATCGCGCATGGGTGGGGCGCCCAAATACGCGCCCATTACTCTGCCATGACTGCCATTTCGACGATACGCAATCTCGGCCCGGCCATGCAGGCTGAGTTGAATGCGGCGGGCATGCCAACCGCGGAGGCGCTGCGCGCTTGCGGCGCAGATGAGCCTATCGGCGATTGCTATGCTCTGGCGCGCGACCGCATTTCATCGCCGATTACGTCCTACATATGGCGCTGTAAGGCCGCCCATTGAATGATTGCAAAGGTGCGGAAAACCCGGCGCTGCGTCAGCAGTTCGACGCGCTGATCGCACAGCACCGCGAGCTCAACGGTCACGGCATTGAAAAAATTTTAGATCGCATCGGCACGGGCCAGGAGCTATAAAGAAGACCGCACCCCGCGGGGTGCAGCCCTGAAACCCAAAGAGTTTGATTTAGCCAATCATTTCGAGACCGGAAAAAAAATAAGCAATTTCTTGAGCCGCTGTTTCTGGCGCGTCCGAACCATGCACAGAGTTTTCACCGACAGATTCAGCAAATTCTGCGCGGATGGTGCCGGGGGCCGCGTCAGCGGGATTAGTCGCGCCCATGACTTCACGGTTCTTTGCAATGGCGCCTTCGCCTTCCAAAACCTGCGCTACAATCGGCGCGGAGGCCATGAATTCGCAGAGCTCGCCGTAAAACGGACGTTCTTTATGCACCGCATAGAATTCACCGGCCTGTGCCATAGTCAAATGAATGCGTTTTTGTGCCACGATGCGCAGTCCAGCCTCTTCGAATTTAGCATTGATTTTGCCTGTCAGGTTGCGTCGGGTTGCATCAGGTTTGATGATTGAGAATGTGCGTTCCAGAGCCATGTTCAAGGACCTTTATATTGCGGATTGATATTAGTCGGGGCGTTAGCATGCGGCGGATCAATTGGAAAGCCTTGATTGCGCAGGGGAGGTCGTGCCGGTGTGGCTAGGGCTCGAAAACTGCACCCTTGTGGAAGATGTCGTTCTGTACGATTGCGCCCTTCGAGCGCTCTACCTGAACAGCTGCCAACTGCCAGAACTCTATTCACAGAGTCTAAGTTGCGAAGGGGTCCTTTACCTGCGGAAAGAATTGCAAGCTACAGGCAAGTTCGATCTACTCGGCGTCAAGATCGGCGGGCAACTGGACTGCTCGCAGGGAAGGTTTTTTGCAGGTGGTGTGGCGGTGAAATGTAATGTCATAACAGTCGGGGCCGATGTGTTTTTTGGGGAAGACTTTAAAGTCAGAGGCGCAATAGATCTGATAGGGGCGGAAATTTCTAGAAATTTGGATCTGTCAGGTGCCACCCTCACAAAGGATTTTATTGCGCAAGGGATGTGGGTGCGGGCCTGATTTATATGGAAGGATGTAACGCGGAGCGGGATCGAAGATAATTTGTTCTACGCCCATGTTGGCACCCTGATCAATGCGCCCAGATCATGGCAGCCTGTGAAGCTCTTGGACTGGCTAGCCAAACATGACAATTCTGAGGCCCGTTTCACCCCGCAACCCTATATGCAACCGGCCAATAAGTTGCGTCAAAACGGTTTTCCCAAGTAAGCCGCGCGGGTCTTGATCGGGCGCGAGGACAAACAGCCCGCGGCCGAACGGAAACCCACCATAAGCAGCATGGACGGCTTTTTCGCCGAAATTAGATTAGCTTTACACAACTGCTCCACCTTTTTGCGTGCCTAACTTTGAATTGGATGTTCGGCTATGACCACCAGCCCGCCCGCGCTTTGCTTTGGAGGGTCAATCTCGTGGCAATCACCAACTGTTTCAGCTATGAAACCTACATCGGCGGCCAATTTGCACCGACCTAAGCTGTCGTTTTGACCTCAAAAGAGTAGTCAGACAGCTTCCCAGACGCCACCCTCCCCGCCGATTCACCGTGTTGGAAGGTACAGTTGGATGACTGGGCGAACATCACACACAGGTGCTACTACGAAACTTTTCGCACCTGGCTCTATGCGCTGGACGTATTTATCCCACTGGATGCTTTGGGGCAGGAAAAAGTATGGGCGCCCTCGGCATAGCGCGGCTGGTAGGGAGAGGTGGGCCACCGGCTGCGCTGGCTTGTGCAAAATGACCGGTTAGGTGATTACGGCCATCGGCGCGGCAGTGGTGACCGGGTTGATCGGTCGGCGGGATTGACCTTTCCTGCACTTCGCGTCATGGGAAGCACATGCTCAAAATTCAAGATATCACCTATGCCGTCGATGGCCGCCGCTTGTTTGAGGGCGCCAGTGCAACCATTCCCACCGGCCATAAAGTCGGCTTCGTCGGTCCAAATGGCACGGGAAAAACTACGCTTTTTCGCATTATACGCGGAGAATTGGCGCTGGAGAGCGGCTCTATTGAACTACCGCGGCGTGCCAAGATTGGCGGCGTCGCACAAGAGGCCTCGGCCAATGACTTGTCGCTGCTGGATACGGTTCTGGCCGCAGATGTCGAGCGGGCGGCGCTCTTGGCCGATACTAGCGAAGATCCAAACAGAATCGCTGAAGTTCAAACCCGTTTGGCTGATATCGATGCCTGGTCCGCCGAAGGCCGCGCCTCTGCCATCCTAAAAGGCCTGGGTTTTGATGAGGTGGCGCAAACGCGCCCCTGCTCTGATTTTTCGGGCGGTTGGCGGATGCGGGTGGCCCTAGCGGCGGTCTTGTTTTCCGCGCCAGATCTTTTGCTGCTGGATGAACCGACCAACTATCTCGATCTTGAGGGCACAATCTGGCTCGAAGCCTATTTGGCGCGCTATCCACATACGGTAGTGGTGATCAGCCATGACCGCGACTTGCTCAATCGCGCGGTGGGAGGGATCTTGCATCTCGAGAATAAACAATTGTCCTTTTACCAAGGCAATTACGATACATTTGCCAAAACGCGCGCCGCCAAACGTGCTGTGCAAGCCGCCGCGGCCAAGAAGCAATCTGCGCAACGCGAACATTTGCAAAGTTTTGTCGATCGCTTCAAGGCCAAGGCCTCCAAAGCCAAACAAGCGCAATCGCGCGTCAAAGCGCTCGAGCGGATGGAGCTTATCACACCGCCCGAGGAAGTGGCAAAGCGGGTCTTTACCTTCCCGCAGCCAGAAGAGCTCTCACCGCCAATTGTTGCAATTGAAAACGGGGCTGTCGGCTATGGCGGGCCAGATGTTCTGTCTCAACTGGAACTTCGGATTGATCAGGACGACCGCATTGCGCTTCTGGGCAAAAACGGTGAGGGAAAATCCACCCTGTCCAAATTGATCTCGGGCCGGCTCAAAACCTCTGCTGGGCGGTTGGTAACCCATAATAAATTGCGCATTGGCTATTTTGCTCAGCATCAGGTCGATGAGCTGAACTTGGACGAAACACCGCTCCAACATCTGCAATCGGAACGCCCCGATCACAGCCCAGCCCGCCTGCGCGCCATGCTCTCGGGCTTTGGCCTGGGACCCGATCAAGTCGATACGGTGGTCGCCCGCCTCTCGGGTGGACAAAAGGCGCGACTGTCGCTGTTACTGGCCACATTGGATGCGCCCCATATGCTGATTTTGGATGAGCCAACAAACCACCTGGATATTGAAAGCCGCGAAGCCTTGGTGAAAGCGCTGACAACATATTCTGGCGCAGTGATCTTGGTTAGCCACGACATGCATCTTTTGTCGCTGGTCGCAGACAGATTGTGGCTAGTTTCTGGTGGGCGCGTCACACCGTTTGATCAGGATCTCGCGGCTTATCGCGATTTTCTTCTCGGCGGCGCGGCGCCTAAAAAATCCTCTGAAAAGCCCAAGGTCAAAAAGCCCGGACGCGAGCTGCGCATTGCAGCCCGTACTGAGCTGAAGCGCGCCGAGGAGCGAATTGAAAAAATCACCGTGATGCACGAAAAATTGCAAGAAAAGCTCGCAGACCCAAAGCTCTATGAGGATCATAATACCGCCGACCTTGCGGTCTGGCAAAAAAAGTTTCATGAAGTGGAGACAGCCATGCTGCGGGCAGAAAAGTTATGGCTCAGCGCAAGTGAAACCGTAGAGAAATTAGAAAATGGCTGATTTGATTGATACTCTGCCGTTGATTTGGGCCTTTGCAACTTTATTTGTGGTGATCGATCCTATCGGTTTGGCACCTATTTTTGTGGCTCTGACCCAAGGGGTCGAACCGAAAAAGCGCAAGGCCATTGGCATGCGAGCCTGTATGATCGCATTTGTTATTCTGGCTCTCTTCGGATTTTTTGGCGAGTCCGTTTTGGGCTTTGCAGGTATCTCAATGCCGGCCTTTCAGATTGCCGGTGGGGCTTTATTGTTCTTAACTGCCTTGGAGATGCTATTTGAGCTGCGCGCCAAACGCCGCAGCGCAAAAGGTGATGAGGATGACCAGGACCCCTCGGTCTTCCCTCTCGCGACGCCCTTGATCGCCGGACCCGGGGCGATTGCGTCGATCATTTTGTTGACCAACGAGGCACAAGGCAATCTTTTGCAGCAAATCAGTGTGATTTTAGTGATGGGCGCAGTTGTTTTTACGGCCTTTGTTTTGTTCATGCTGGCGGGATTGATGGAGCGCGCCTTAGGGCAAACGGGAATCTTGGTGGTCAGTCGAGTCTTGGGCATGCTTTTGGCCGCTTTAGCAGTGCAATTTATCTTAAACGGATTGCTTGGCTTCAGCGCGACCCTTGGCTGACACAGTGCTCTTGCTCACAACAGGAAGGCAGATATGAGCGGCGATTCACTTGCAAGTCTTGGGTATTTGGCTCTGCTGCTTTTGGCTTTGGGCGGCGCCTATTTGGCGAGCCATCGCCAATCGGTCGGAAAATCGCTGCAAATGGCTCTGGTCTGGGGCATGATATTCATGGGCTGCATGGCCATTTATGGCCTTTGGGGCGATATCAATCGCGATTATGGCCGCAAGAGCTTGCCCATCGCCCAGCAGGACGGCGCGATAGCCCTCCCCCGCGCCCCAGATGGGCATTACTATGTAACAATTGAAGTGAATGGCACCGAAATTGATTTTATGGTCGACACAGGGGCCAGTGACATCGTCTTGTCTCGCGCAGATGCCGCACGCATTGGGTTTGATTTGGACAGACTGGCTTTCTTGGGCAGCGCACGCACCGCAAATGGCGTTGTGCCCATCGCCTATGGCCGCCTCAAAACCATTCGCTTTGGCCCCTATCTGGACCAAGCGATCTCTGTATCGATAAATGGCGGTGAGATGGACAAAAGCCTGTTAGGTATGAGCTACCTTGGGCGTTTTGAGCGTATTGAGATTACCCAAGATCAACTCATCCTGAAGCGCTAAATAAGTTTGCAAATGTCTGAGCCGTTAAGCGATGCTGGCGGCTTTTTCAGCCTGAAGCTCCCAATTGCCTTGGGCTTGGCTCCAATATTTCGCCGCAACGCCCGCATCTGTAAGCGACTTCCATTGCGCGCGCGCTTTTTGCATGTGAAGGCCATTGTCATCTTGAAACAGGATACACACGCGCTTGCTGGATAAGACCTCATCGGCGGTGACGGCGCTGCCACCGATGCAAATCAAACAGTCATGCGGTGCCTCATGGCCCTCCAACGCCAACAAAACGGGCTGATCGGCCTCCTGCTCTGCGCCGGCAAGCCCGTGGGGCAGGAACTCCTCGGCAGGGCCCTGCCACAGTACATCATCAAGCCGATGTATCTCCACCGCCTCACTGCCACGGATCACCACCCGCCAGCCATTGGCGAGGCATTTGCCTAAAAGTGGGCGTAGGGCCTGATCGATACTCTGGCGCGTCAAGTGGTAAAAATAGACCTCACTCACTCGGCGCATCCACGCCCTTGCCCTCATAATGATCTGCGATCAAACGGTTCAAGGCCCGCACGCCCCATCCGGTGGCGCCTTTGGGCGCAAAGACGCTTTCTGAGGCAATGGACGCCACTCCAGCGATGTCTAGATGCGCCCAAGGCATATCGTCTTTCACAAACCGCTGCAAAAACTGCGCAGCTGTGATCGATCCCGCCGCCCGCGTGCCGACATTTTTCATATCCGCAATTCGGGATTTGAGCATTTTGTCATAGGCTGGCGCCAAAGGCATACGCCAAGCACCTTCACCTTCGGCCGTGGCCGCAGTGATGAAATCCTTTGATAATTTGTCATCATTGGAGAACACACCCGCCATTTCATGGCCCAAACCAACGATGATGGCACCGGTCAAAGTCGCCAGGTTGATCATGCCGGTGGGCGCGAAATGTTCTTGCGTGTACCAAAGAATATCGGCCAAAACCAAACGTCCCTCAGCATCCGTGTTGATGACTTCGACCGTATCGCCTTTCATAGATTTGATGACATCGCCAGGGCGCACGGCATTGCCGGAGGGCATATTTTCCACCAGACCCACGATGCCCACCACATTGGCCTTTGCGCCGCGATTCGCCAAGGCTTTCATAACCCCAGCAACAACACCTGCGCCGCCCATATCCATGGTCATATCTTCCATACCGGCAGCCGGTTTTAAGGAAATACCGCCCGTGTCAAACACCACTCCTTTACCCACCAGGGCGAATGGCGCCTCCTCACCGCCGCCGTTCCAGCGCATAACGACAACCTTCGAGGGGCTGTCAGAGCCTTGGCCGACGCAAAGCAGGGTGCGCATACCGAGTTTTTCCAGTTCTGCCTCTTCCAGCACTTCAACCTCAAGCCTCAAATCGCTCAATGCCATGAGCTGTTCAGCAAAATGGCTTGTGGTCAGTACATTGGCTGGCGCATTGGTCAGATCGCGGGTAAAAAATACGCCATCCAATACCGCCAATTTCGTTTTAATTTCGGCCTGTTGTTGCAGCGCATCTGCGCCCATCACCTCTACATCAAAGGGTTTTGGCGCAGTGTTGCTTTTTTGGTCTAGGTATTCATAATTGCGCAACGCCATGCCTTCAATTAAATCGCTAATCCGCTTGAATTTACCAAAGGCAATAACGAAGCGCTCACTGACGCTGGCCTTGGTGAGCTCCACCCCACAGCTGCGCACCTCGCCTTGTGTTGAATTACGATTGATTTTCGCCACGCTTACCGCCCGGGCAATCAAGCCGGTGGGATAGGACAGAGTAATCACCTTCCCGGACGCTAAATTTTCAAAACCTTTAGAGTTCAAAAACCTTGCCAATGCGCCCTTGGTCGCCTTGTTGATCCGTCGCCCCACAGCATCCATGCGGCCGTCCTCTTGTACTAAAAGTACGATTTGCCCCTCATGGCCCTCCAGGCGATCTAAATCCAACTCAGAGATGGTAAAATTTGGCAACGGTGTCATCGGCGTCCCTTTTTGAATTAATATGTGAAAAGCTTAGCCTGTTGCATTGATTTTGACCAGATTCATGTTTCTGTTATGTGCAATTTCCTTTAACAGTGAACAGAAGATCACTGCAGGGGCCATATGGGACGGATCAACACATATATTCTGAAGCAATTGCTTACAATGTTTGGGTTTTTTGCATTGGTATTGGTGTTGATCTATTGGATTAACCGCGCGGTGCGCCTATTTGATCGGCTAATTGCCGACGGCCAATCCGCATTGGTCTTTTTGGAGTTCACCTCGCTCACCCTGCCCTGGATGATTTTTGCAATCACCCCAATCGCCGGTTTTGCCGCGGTGATCTATGTGATCCATCGACTTGCGACAGACCGAGAGTTAGTGATTTTGCAAACCTCGGGCCTGCCAACTTCTCAGATTGCAAGGCCTATTTGGCTCTTTGCCATCGTCCTTGCGGCCTTGACCCTGGTGCTTAGCACCATCCTCGTACCAATTAGCCAAGCGCAATTGCATCAAAGGCAGATGGAAATTTCGGAAAACCTGACCGCAAGGCTGCTGACCGAAGGCAAGTTCTTAACCCCGAGTGATACCATCACATTTTATTTACGCAACATCACTGCTGAAGGTGAGCTCGAAGGGGTTTTTCTCAATGACGCCTCAAATCCGGACAAAAATATAACCTATTCAGCGGCCAAGGCCTTTTTGGTGCGTTCAGAGGATGGGCCGCGCTTGGTGTTGATTGACGGTGTCATTCAAAACCTCGATCTGGCCTCCGAAAAATTGGCCGTCACGCGGTTCAACGATTCCGTCATAAATATTGGGCAAATCGTCAGCCCAGGCGGCACTGCAACCAAAGGGTCAACGCATTTCACCAGCCTACAGTTGATTAAGCAACTCATAAATGCGCCAGACATGATGCACCCTGCCCGTTTTGACATGCTGTACACGCTGCACCAACGACTCGCTGGACCGCTGTTGTCGGTATTTCTAGTGCTGATCGGCTTTGCCGTGATGGTCACGGCTCGTTACAGCCGTTTTGGCCTGTGGCGCCCCATTCTGATGGCGGTCATTTGTCTGATTTTGATAAAATTTATTGAAGGCATCTGCTTAGATTACAGCCGCCAAAGTCAGGATGCGCTTTGGGTTCTATACTTGCCGGCACTATTCGGCGCTGCGATGTCTTGGGGCATTATCTTGAAGTCCGACCAATTCTGGATCTCACACAAGGCGTCGGGCATATGATATTGCATTGGTATTTTGCTAGGCGTTTTGCCCTGGCGTTTAGCTATGTGTTGGGCGGCTTTTTGATTTTGGTCGCCTTGCTGGATTTCATCGAGCAAATGCGCCGATTTCGCGGCTTGAATGTGACGCTCAGCCAAAAAGTGCAGTTGGTAGCGCTCAATGTGCCGGCCACAGTCTATCAAATGCTCCCGTTGGTCACAGTGTTGTGTTCAATCATGTTGTTTTTGAGCCTGGCGCGCAGCAGTGAATTGGTGGTAACTCGAGCCGCAGGGCGTTCTGCGCTCCGCGCGCTCTACGGGCCAATCCTCACATCACTGCTTATCGGGCTTCTGGCCATTGCCATCATCAACCCCATAGTCGCCGGCACGCAGAAGAAATATGAGCTGCTATCGTCGAGTTTTTTTACAACTAGGGTGAGCGCCGTTGCCGTCTCAAGCACCGGGCTTTGGCTGCGCCAAGGGGATGATCAAGCGCAAACGGTCATACATGCCAAGCGCAGCAATTTGGACGGCACAAGATTGTTTGACGTGGCACTTTACGAGTTCGACCTGAGCGGCAAGGCCACCCGGCGTATTGCAGCCACAACGGCAACTTTGGAGGACGGTTATTGGAATCTTATCACTGCGAAAGAATGGCAACTGGAAATAGCGGGCAATCCAGAAGCTAAGGCCGATAAGAAAAGGCAGTATAAAATTCCAACCGAGTTGACAAAAGACCATATTCACGACAGCTTTGGCAGCCCATCTTCCATTCCAATCTGGCAATTACCCATGCTTATCAATCAATTGGAAAAAGCTGGTTTTTCAGCCAGGCGCCATCGGGTTTGGTTTCATATGGAGATGGCACTACCCCTGTTTCTTGCCTCGATCGTCATGATCGGTGCGGGTTTCACTATGCGCCACGGGAGGCAAAATCGCACAGGTCTACGTGTGCTCATGACCTTGTTATTTGGCTTTGGTCTTTATTTTTTGCGCAATTTTGCCCAAATCCTTGGCGAAAACGGCCAATTGCCAGAGATTTGGGCGGCATGGATTCCACCCGTCGCTGCCATTGGCCTGTCGCTCGCGTTTCTTTTGCACACTGAGGACGGGTAGATGAGACGGCTCTTTCTCCTTACAGTCCTATGGTTGACTGCAGCTCAAACGCTTTGGGCACAGGAGGCGGCCCATTTGATTGCCGACCGTATTGAAATTTTGCCCAATGGCACCCTGCGCGCCAGTGGTTCGGTGACTGTCTGGCATGGCGAGGTACAAGTCACAGCTCGGGACATCACCTATGCCAGCGACGAAGGGCGATTATCGTTGACCGGGCCCATCAAACTGCAAGATGGAAGCGGAACTGTCATATTGGCAGATCAAGCCGATTTGTCACCTGACCTTTCAGCAGGGATCATCACCAGTGCGCGGATCATCTTGAGCCAGCAAGTGCAAATTGCGGCGGCGCAGATCTCGCGGGTGAACGCAACCTACAGCAAGGCCTCGCATGTCTCCGCCACCTCCTGCTTTATCTGCAGCGGCCAGACACCGCTTTGGCAAATCAGAGCCAAAAGGATTGTGCACGACAGCGCTGAAAAGCAAATTTATTTTGACCAGGCGCAATTGCGGCTTATGGATGTCCCCATATTTTTCTTCCCCTATTTGCGGCTGCCCGATCCCAGCTTGAAACGCGCCACTGGGTTTTTGGTTCCAGAGCTGACTACCTCAACAACCTTGGGAACAGCAATCCGCACGCCATATTTCATTAAACTTGGCGATCATCGCGACATCACCCTGACGCCGATGGTCTCTTCACGCACCAAAACCCTTGGCCTGAGATATCGCCATGCCTTTCACACGGGGATCATTGAGCTTGAAGGCGCCTATTCGCGCGATACGCTTTTTGTCGGTAAGGATCGGGGCTACCTCTTTGGCGCCGCCAATTTTGCCTTAGACACTGGCTACGCACTCAAAGGTCAGCTGCAAAGCACCAGCGACCCGGGTTATTTATTTGAATATGATGTCAAAGAAATTGACAGGCTGGAAAACAAAATCACCCTCGAGCGCAGCCAAAGCGACCGCAATATCGAGCTGCGGTTTTCCAATTATCATTCCTTGCGTGACAGCGAGAGCAATGCCACCCAGCCAACTTTGGTCACCGAAGCCATTGCCCAGCAGCGCAGCTATCCCAATGGCTTGGGCGGTGTCCTTGATCTGGAAGCCAACCTACTGACAAGCTACCGCTCCTCCACATCGCCGGTTGACGGCTATGACACGCTCCGCCTGTCATCACTGGCCAAGTATCGCCGCGATTGGGTGCTGCCCAAGGGATTGGTTGTAGATTTTGCCACTGAGCTGGAAGCGTCCCAATATGTGGTGCGCCAGCACCAAAATATTGCGCCCGTGAACACCCGGATCAGCGGCAGCGGCGCCCTTGGCCTGCGCTGGCCCCTTGCCCAGCGGTTTGCCAGTGGCGCCTTGCAGCGGCTTGAACCGCGCATGCAATTGGCAGGGGTGGTCTCTAATTCAGACACCATTCCAAATCAAGATAGCACGCAAGTCGAGTTTGATGAGGGAAATTTGTTCCGTTTCAATCGCGCGCCAGGCTTTGATTTGATAGAAACTGGCACGCGTATGAATATTGGGCTCACAGGCGGCATTGATTACCCAAACCAAAACAAAATTGGCTGGGAGATTGGCCGAATCTATAGAACAGACGGCGCCAATAGCTTCACCAAGACCTCGGGCCTGGGCGGCCATATGAGCGATTGGCTCCTTGCCACCCATGTCAAAACCCCCCTCGGCATAGAATTAGTCGCCCGCAGCCTGTTGAAGGATTTCGGTCAGCTGACAAAATCTGAAGTCCGAGCCACTTGGCACACCGACAAACACCGGCTGGATGCAACTTATGCCGGGCTAACAGCCGATGAGGCGGAAAATCGCGAGGTTGCGTTGAGCTCGCTTGCATTGAAATGGGACTATCAATTTTTGCCCGATTGGCGTTCCACTTCAGAATTTCAATTTGACACATCCATCGGTGAGGCGTCCAAATTCAAATTCGGTTTGGAATATGCAAATGAATGCGTTGTCGTCGATTTTTCAGCCTCGCGTCGCTTTGCAACATCCTCTACATTGACAGATAAAACTGAATTTGGTCTGAGTGTAGAACTGGCTGGATTTTCTACAGGCGTAAGAAACATTAAGAAAAGCCGTCAATGCGGCGCATCATAAACGAGGTTTGAAATGATCAAGATCACCCTGCGTATTGGCCTAGCAGCTCTTGTTCTGATCGGTTCCTTGAACAGCGCAGCTCTGGCCCAAGGGCTGTTTGATCCGGTGATTTCTGTAAACAGAGCCGCCATCACCGCCTATGAGCTGGAGCAACGCGAGCGGTTTTTAGAAATTTTACAGCGCTCCTCCGGGATGGCGCAGCGCGCGCGTGACAGTTTGATTGAAGATCGTTTGAAAATGGCAGCCGCTGATCGTGCCAGCATTAAGTTGAGCGCCGCGCAAGTGTCCAAAGCCATGGAAGATTTCGCCGGCAATGCAAACCTCAACCTCGACCAATTGCTGGCTAATTTGGCCCAAAGCGGAGTTGATGCGCAAACCTACCGCGATTTCATCAAAGTGGGGGTGACCTGGTACGAACTTGTTCGGGACCGTTTTGCAGCCCGCAGCGCGCCAAGTGAAGCTGAAATTGACCGTGCGCTTGCATCGGCCGGAGCACATGGCGGAGTGAAAGTGCTCTTGACTGAGATTGTTTTGCCAGCCGGATCAACCGAAGAGCTGAACCGGGCACGTCAGACCGCAGAACGCTTGGGACGCATAACCTCCACCACCGATTTTTCTGAACAAGCCCGCCGGCTCTCAGTGGCGCAATCGCGCGTTAATGGCGGCCGGCTCGAATGGGCCAATCTGAGCGATCTGTCAGATGGTCTGCGTCCTATCATTTCTGGTTTGCGCCCAGGTCAAATCACCAAGCCCCTTGAAGTAAAAAATGCCATCGTATTGTTTCAGCTACGCGATGTGGCAGAGACCACAGAGCAATCTCCAGAAGTAAGCGCCGTTGAATATGCGCGTTTGAAAGGATCAGCGGAAGCTGTGCAAGACGCCGTGCACATGGCCGATACATGCGATGATTTTTACAGAGCTATCAAAGCAGATCCGTCGCTCACCTTAACAATTCATTCCGAAAGCCCGGATCGCATTTCCCAGGCCTTATCTCTGCGGCTAATGGGGCTTGATGAGAATGAAGCATATGCAATGCCAACCGCAGAGGGGGAACAGGCTGAAGTTGTCATGCTCTGTGCGCGGGTCTATGCGGCACTGGAAGATGTTTCGCGTGGTCAAATTTCGGATAATCTGCGATCTGCTCGAATCTCGAGTCTCGCCGACGGGTTTCTCGCCGAACTACGCGCCAGCGCAGATATCGTCTATCATTAATGCCGAATGCGATGGTGCTTCTATAAAATTCAAACCCAGAAGACATGGTACCTGGCGCTTTGAAATTTGATTATTGATACAGGTGCTTTGTTGATAAAAAATAAGAACACACGCCTGCCCCTTGCCGTAACCTGCGGCGATCCAGCGGGCATTGGTATTGAGATATTTCTGGCTGCGCAGAAAGAAATTGGCGGAGGCATCCCAATGGTTCTTTTCGCCGATCGACTGCATCTGCCACGCGGCGTTCCAGTTACACAGTTTCAGCCCCATACCGCGCCGCCGCCCCCAGATCACATTTGGCTGCATCAGATCGATTTCGCCCAACCCGCGCATCCGGGCCGTCCCGATCGGCGCAATGCAGCTGGGGTGATCGCGGCGATTGAACAAGCGGTACGGCTCACCGAGGCCGGACAGATGGCCGGTCTATGCACGGCGCCCATTCACAAGGCTATTTTGCAAGACGGAGCTGGGTTTAAATTTCCTGGTCATACGGAGTTTCTGGCCCATCTCTGCGGCGTTCAGCAGGTTGTCATGATGTTGACCTGCCCAGAACTTTCTGTCGTTCCACTCACCATTCATATCCCAATCAGCGATGTGCCAAAGGCCATCACCCGAGAAATGTTTCACAGCACGGCGCGGATCCTCAATGAAGGTTTGCGCCGTGACTTTGGCATTGCGGCACCGCGCATCAGCGTCGCCGGGCTCAATCCCCATGCCAGCGAAGGCGGTAAGATCGGACGAGAGGATATTGACCAAATCAGCCCTTGGATTGCCGAGCTGCAAAGCGCCGGACTATCCATCACCGGGCCGCATTCCGCCGATACGCTGTTTCACCATAAAGCGCGCGGCACCTATGATGCGGCCCTGTGCATGTACCATGATCAAGCTTTGATACCCATTAAGACCTTAGATTTCTCTGGTGGCGTAAATGTTACCTTAGGGCTGCCCATAGTGCGTACATCGCCCGATCACGGCACCGCCTTTGACATTGCCGGTCGAGGCCTTGCAGATCCGTCCTCAATGGTTAAAGCCATAGGCTGTGCAGATCGCATGATGAGGGCGCGCCAAAATGCAAATTGACGACCTTCCTCCACTACGCGACATCATTGCGAACCATGGATTAGACGCAAAAAAATCTTTGGGCCAAAACTTCCTATTGGATCTCAACATTACCTCAAAAATTGCCCGATTGGCCGGCGATATAAGCGGTCATGACGTCCTAGAAGTGGGCCCTGGGCCAGGTGGTTTGACGCGCGGACTTTTGGCCGCCGGCGCGCGCCGGATCGTGGCCTTAGAGAAAGATCCCCGCTGTATGCCTGCGCTGGCACAAATCGCTGCTGCCTATCCCGGCCGTTTGAATGTGTTTAACGCCGATGCTTTGGAGTTTGACATGCGCGGTCAACTCACCGGCCCCGTACGTGTGGTGGCCAACCTGCCCTATAACGTGGGCACCGAGCTTCTGGTACGCTGGTTGACGCCAAAAGATTGGCCACCATTTTGGAGCAGTTTGACTTTAATGTTTCAAAAAGAAGTGGCCGAACGGATCATCGCGAAGCCTTGCACCAAGGCCTATGGTCGACTTGGTATTTTGGCCCAATGGAAGAGCACACCATCTGTGGTGATGGAACTGCCACCTGAAGCCTTTACCCCGCCGCCGAAGGTCCATTCGGCTGTCGTGCATCTCGAAGCCTTGGCGGAGCCACGCTTTCCAGCCCCAGCGGGGCTTTTATCTTCAACGGTTGCAATGGCGTTCAACCAGCGCAGGAAAATGCTCCGTTCAAGCCTGAAATCCGCAGCACCCGACATTGAAGCCGCGCTGCGGGATGCCGGGCTTAAACCCACGGCACGGGCCGAAGAAATTTCTGTTGAAGGGTTCTGCGCCTTGGCGCGCCGACTGGCGAAATAGATCTAATAAAGCTATTTTCTACTAATAATGAATGGGTATCATTTTTATGGCTAAAAATCAGCGAAGCCTGATTTAGTCTTCCGGAACAGCCGCAGGTGTGGCGGCTTCAACAACCGCTGGCGCCATGTCATTGGCGGGTTGCGCTGGCCGTCGACGCACTCGAGGTTTGGCGGGCACGGCGCCTTTAACCGGCTCAGTCGGCGGCGTTTGCGGCAAATCGGCCCGGTTCAAAGGTGCCAAATCTGGCTGCGGTGCATCCGAAAAATCGGCCACATCCAAGGCGGATGGCACCTTGATCGGTTCATCATCACCACGATCGCGCCGCGGTTCCGCGCGATCACTGCGTTCACCACGTTCCTGATCCCGCTGGGCTTGTTTCTCACGATTTTCGCGATCTTGTTGCTCACGACGGGCTTCGATTTCACGCTGCGCTTCTGCCAAAAGTCGCATGTAATGTTCTGCGTGCTGTTGGAAGTTTTCAGCCGCCACACGGTCACCTGACAATTGCGCATCGCGGGTGAGTTGTTGGTATTTTTCAATAATTTGCTGAGGCGTGCCACGCACCTTGCCCTCGGGCCCTGAACTGTCAAACACACGGTTCATAATGTTCGCGCCTGAGCGGTTGTTATTGTTACGATTATTCTTCGAGCGAGGGCGCGTTTTTGAAGATCTCATATTTTGAAAAAGCCTATTTGGCGACGGACCGATTAAGTATTAACTGCAATGGGTCATGATTGGGTTTCATATCGTACATGCCAAAGCATTGTTTCGACGCTTGGTGTAAACCATGTTTGCGCAAAATCAGCAAGCATAAAATCGTTATTTCCCCAGATTAGTTCGTTTTTTCCGCCCGTGCACGGCAGGAGACAACCCGCGGTCGATGGTCCAAATCTTCCAAAATAGCGATATCGCGGTAACCCTCTTGGCGCAGTATCTGTGCCACAGCCTCCCCTTGATCAAAGCCAATTTCAAACAACAAGCGGCCCTCGGCTGCCAAAAACCCATGCGCTTGATGCGCAATTGTCGCGTAATGGCTTAACCCATCTTTATCGTCCGTCAGGGCCGATTTTGGCTCTTGGTGCACCTCGGACGAGAGGCCCTTCCATACGTTTGGGTGGATATAAGGCGGGTTGGAGACGATAAGGTCAAAACGCTCAGTGGAAATCTCTGAGCACCAGTCAGATCGACAAAATCGCACGCGATCGGTCAATTGCAACTTTTCAGCATTGCGGCGCGCCACCTCAAGCGCCTTGGCAGATTGGTCCACAGCCAATCCGCGCACCGATGAATTTATAGCCAAAAGCGACAGAATGATACAGCCTGACCCAGTCCCAAGGTCCAAAACATTGTGAAACGGGGCCGACAGCGCGCGTGCCACCAGCTCTTCTGTTTCAGGCCTCGGATCCAACACATCCGGGGTGACGATAAAGCGATTTTCATAAAAGTCACGGTAGCCCAAAATATGCGACATCGGCACACGTGCCATCCGCAACGTCAAAGCCTCTTCAAGCGCGGCAGATTGTTCCGCATTTAGCGTTTCTTCCAGCCGCAAGGACACTTGCAGCATGTCAATGTCCAAAACAAAAGCCAACAAAATCCGCGCCTCGCGCCAAAAATCCTCTACACCCGCGGCCGAAAGCCTTTGCCCAGCATGGGTCAAGGCCGCCTGGAGCGTTTGGCTCATCCGTTCATTTCCGCCAACAATGCGGCTTGCGCCTCTGAGGTCAAAGCGTCGATGATCTCGTCCAAATCACCCTGTAAGATTTGCTCCAGCCGGTAAAGCGTAAGGCCAATGCGATGATCGGTCATACGGCCCTGCGGGTAGTTATAAGTGCGGATCCGTTCGGAGCGGTCGCCCGACCCCACTTGTGACTTGCGATCGGCAGAACGCTCCCCGTCCACCCGCGCACGCTCCAGATCATATAGCCGGGTTTTGAGCACCTGCATGGCAATCTCACGATTGCGGTGCTGGGATTTTTCCGCGCTGACCACAATTAGACCCGTGGGCAAATGGGTGATGCGGACCGCAGAGTCAGTGGTGTTCACATGCTGCCCCCCGGCCCCACTGGCCCGCATAGTATCAATGCGAATGTCGTTCGGATCGATGTGAATATCGACATCCTCCGCCTCGGGCAACACCGCGACAGTGGCCGCTGAGGTGTGAATGCGCCCACCGCTTTCTGTGCTGGGCACGCGCTGCACCCGATGCACACCGCTTTCATACTTCAGCTTGGCAAAAACCGCCTCGCCTTTGATATGGGCAACAAACTCTTTAACACCGCCAAGCTCAGTGGCTTGATTTTCAATAACATCAAAGATCCAGCCTTGAGCCTCTACAAAGCGCTGATACATGCGGATCAAATCGGCGGCAAAAAGCGCAGCCTCATCGCCGCCTGTTCCTGGGCGAATTTCCAAAATGGCTGGGCGCGCGTCCGCCTCATCTTTGGGCAAAAGCGTCAGCTGTAGGTCATGCTCGGCTTTGGGCAATGCAGCACGCAGCGCGGGCAGCTCTTCGGCGGCCAACTCGCGCATATCTGGATCATCCATCATGCCTTCAGCATCAGAAATATCACGAAGCAAGGTTTGATAAGCCCGCACTTCTTCAATGACAGGACGCAAATCAGAATATTCCTTGGCCAATTTAGCAATATCGCCAAGGCCTTCTGACATTTGAGCTTCGATAAACTCAAACCTTTGGATAATCTGCTGTAATGTATCTTCTGCTATCATGCCTTCAGCTCACCTATGTCGACTGCGGGGTCAAGAGGGGGCAGGGCTTTTGCCACGATTTTAATCGGCAATCCAAGCCTCAATCCGCTTTTTATTGCTGCCCCAGTCAGACCCACCAATAGTTGAGTAGCCCCTTAGGTGCGTGCCGCTCTCATCGCGCCACAGCTCGACAATGTCTTTAAAACCCCAGAAGCGTGATCTCAAGACCACTTTGAGCCGGGGCTGGTGCATCAAAACTGCCTGGCGCGGAGTGGCCAAAATGCGGTCTTGGATCTGCGTCAAGGAAAGATCGTCCCGGTGGATATAAAAGCCACTGAGATGGGTTTGCACGGTTTGGCCTGCCGCCATAGGCGCGCCCGGCCAGTCCGAAGTCACCAGCGGCCAGAAGCGCGCCACCAGTTGCAAGCCCGCAAAAAGCGCCAGCGCCAAAACAAAAATTTTAATCAAAGGTTAGTCCCTCAACGATAAGCAACACCGGGCAGGATGCTCAAGATTTCAAACATCAAATTCGCGGCAGTAAGGGCCGTGTTGCCCGACGTGTCATAGATAGGGCTGACTTCAACCATATCAAACCCCACGATGTTTAGTCCGCGTAGAGAGCGGATCAGCTCCATGGCCTGCGGCGTGGTCAGACCGCCGATCTCTGGCGTGCCGGTGCCGGGGGCATAGGCCGGGTCCAGACTGTCGATATCATAGGTCAAATAACAGGGATGATCACCAATGGCTTGGCGAATCTCCTGGCCCAGGGGGGTTAGCGACTTATGCCAAATCTCGGGTGCGGTGATCATATTAAAGCCCCAACCGGCAGCCTCGGAAAAATCTTCCGCAGTGTACCCCGTGCCGCGCAAGCCAATTTGATACACCAAATCCGGCACAAGCAGCCCTTCCTCATAGGCACGGCGGAACACCGTCCCATGGGTTTCACGCTCGCCAAACATCTCATCATTCACATCCGCATGCGCATCGACATGCACCAAAGCCACCGGCCCGTGCTTTTTCGCAATCGAGCGTAGGATTGGCAGGGTCAAAGAATGATCCCCACCAAGCGTGGCCGGTACCACAGGGTAGTAATGCAGACCGTCATAGGCAGATTCAATAATTTTTAAACTTTCCGCCAGGCTGAAAGTGTTGATTGCCACGTCTCCCATATCGGCCATTTGAAGGCTGTCAAAGGGCGCAGCGCCGGTTTGCACATTATACGGCCGGATCATTGCGCTTTCTTGACGAATCTGCTTGGGACCAAAGCGCGTGCCGGAGCGCCAAGAGGTGCCGATGTCCATGGGAATACCCATGAAAACCACATCCAACCCCTCCGGGTTTTGCACCTCTGGCAGGCGCATAAAGGTTTGCGGCCCAGCAAAACGGGCCAGATCATTGCCTGAAATAGGTTGGTTGGGCATTGAGTATCCTTTGTTTTACACCAGTTTGCGAGGGATATGCGACTGTGGCAATCAAAATCTTGTACCAGAATTTTGTGCCCGAAGTTAGCCCCTTAGCGCCCGCAGGTTCCAACAATATAAGCACATCAGTTCCATGCCCACATGCGCCCCAGCAATTGCAGTGGCGCCTGTGGTGTCAAAGGGTGGCGAAACCTCAACCACATCACCGCCGACCATATTAATACCCCGCAAACCTCGCAGGATTGCTGCAGCCTGAGCCGATGACAACCCGCCCCAAACAGGCGTGCCCGTGCCTGGGGCAAAGGCGGGGTCAAGGCTATCGATATCAAAGGTGAGATAGGTGAGGTGATCCCCCACGATCGTCTTGATCTGATCCACAGTGGCCTTCCAGCCCTGCTCATGCACTGTGGGCGCATCAATTACATGCACACCAGCGTCATAATCATTCTGGGTGCGAATGCCGACCTGAACGGAGCGTTTGACATCCACGATCCCTTCCTTGACGGCCTTATAAAACATGGTGCCATGATCCACACGGGCCGGGTCATCATCGGGCCAAGTATCGGAATGGGCATCAAATTGGATCAAAGCCATGGGCCCGTATTTTTCCGCATAAGCCCGCAGAATTGGAAAGGTGATGTAATGATCGCCGCCAAGGGTCAAAGTACCGGGACCCTGTGCGAGAATACCGGAAATATGCGCCTGCAAAGCTGCGGGAAAGGCAGGGATATTGGCGTAGTCAAAGGCCAAATCCCCATAGTCACAAATGTTGAAATCAGCCAAAGGATTAATATCCCATCCGTAGGGCGGATCACAGGGCTGCAAGGTGCTCGCTTCGCGGATTGCGCGCGGGCCTAGCCTTGTGCCCGGGCGGTTGGTCACCGCCTGATCAAACGGCACGCCTGTGACCGCAAGATCCACGCCCGCCAGATCTTTTGAATAGCGACGCCGCATGAAAGATAGGGCGCCACCGAACGCATTTTCAAAGGACATGCCTTTGTAGCCCTCGAGCGCGATGGCATTATCCACATCTTTTGCTGCATCTTTCAAGGCCATTTACTGCTCCAAAGGTTGCGCACGCTCCACCAAGCGCGCAAAGAATGAGGCCCCAACTGGCGACACCTCATCATTAAAATCAAAGGCCGGGTTGTGCCAAGCGGCCCCCTCGCCCTGCCCTAAAAATAAATAGCACCCCGGCCGTTTCTCCAGAAGGTAGGAAAAATCCTCTGCCCCCATCTCACGGGTCCGATTGGTCTCCAGTAGAGCCATCCCGCAAACCTCTTCGGCCACTTGGCTCGCAAAGGCCGATTGTTCGGGCGAATTTATCGTCGCAGGATAGCCGCGGGTGTAGGTACAAGTCACGTCGACCGCAAACGCAGCCGCATGCCCGACACAAATTTCACGCATCCGCCGCTCCACCATATCTTGTACCGGAGCGGCAAAACTGCGCACCGTGCCACCGACGAAGGCACTATCATTGATCACATTGTCGATGGTGCCTGCGTGAATTTGCGTCACACTGACCACCAAGTCCTGAACCGCGTTGTGATTGCGGCTGACGATGGTTTGAAAGGCCTGGGTGATCGACACAGCGGCCGGAATGGCATCAACGGCCAAATGCGGCATGGCCCCATGTCCGCCCTGACCCGTGATATGCACTTCAAATGTATCCACCGCGGCCATAATTGGCCCTGGCGTTGTGCTCAATTGTCCCGCTGGTGCGCCCGGCTCGCAATGCAGTGCGTAAACAGTTTCTATTGCAAAACGCTCTATAATACCCTCTTGCACCATAACCTCACCGCCGCCGCCGTTTTCCTCGGCCGGCTGAAAAATTAAGGCGACAGTGCCCGCAAAATTACGCGTTTCCACCAAGTAGCGCGCAGCGCCAAGCAACATTGTGGTATGGCCATCATGACCACAGGCATGCATCTTTCCGGGAATTTGACTGGCGTAGGCGGTCCCGGTGGCTTCCTCAATTGGCAGGGCGTCCATATCGGCACGCAGGCCAATCACCGGGCCGGGTGCACGCCCATGTATCAAAGCCACCAAGCCCGATTGTGCAATACCGCTATAGATTTCAGTGATGCCAAAGTCTCGCAAACGCTCCCCCACGAAAGCCGCGGTTTTATGGCAGTCAAACCCGAGCTCTGGATTTTGATGCAGATGGCGGCGCCATGCTTTCATATCCTCAGCAAATTCAGCGATACGGTTGACGATTGGCATGGGCTGGCTCCTTATGGGCCAGAAAAGCGGAATTGACGGAGCAAAGCAATGAAGAATGACGATCTGCTACATGCAAAAGATGGGGGCATTGAACGGTTGCTTTATATCATGCGACGCCTACGCGATCCGGATACAGGTTGCCCTTGGGACATTGAACAAGATTTCAGCTCCATTGCCCCCTATACGATCGAAGAAGCCTATGAGGTCGCCGATGCCATCGCACGGGACGATATGGCCGATTTGAAAGGAGAACTGGGCGATTTACTGCTGCAAACCGTCTTTCATACTGCAATCGGAGAGGAGCAAGGGCTTTTCACTTTTCAGAGTGTCGCTGATGCTATCAGCGACAAAATGGTGGCCCGGCATCCCCATGTTTTTGGCACTGAACCACAGGATAAATCCGCAGCACAACAAACCATTGACTGGGAAACCATTAAGGCCGCGGAACGCGTGCAGGCCGATCAAACCCGCGCTTTAGACGGTGTCGCCCTTGGATTGCCGGCGTTGACGCGGGCGGTAAAATTACAAAAGCGCGCGGCGCGGGTGGGCTTTGACTGGCCAGATGTAGAGCAAGTGCTGGACAAGGTGCGTGAGGAAATAGCTGAGCTGAAAGAGGTAAAGAGCGCCGCGCATCGTCATGAAGAATTTGGCGACTTGCTGTTCGTAATGGCCAATTTGGCCCGGCATTTGGGCATTGATCCGGAGCAGTCTCTACGAGATGCTAATGGGAAATTTACACGCCGTTTCAACTCAGTTGAAGACAAACTTCAGCAAAGCGGCCGAGGGCCTTCGCAGTCACACCTCGCCGAAATGGACGCGCTGTGGGATGAGGTGAAACGGGAAGAAAAAACATCTGAGTAAAATAATCAGGTACTGATTTGACAGAAATACTCGGATATAGTTCCCCCATCAGCCTTGGAGACACTCATGCCCAATTTTCGCACCGCCGCCATTACACTTTGCGCCTTTGCCCTTGCCAGTTCCATGGCCGCGCAGGAGGTCAACGTCTATTCCTACAGTGAACCAACATTGATCTAGCCTTTGATGGATGGGTTCACCGAACAGACCGGAATTGCGGTCAATGTCACCTTTTTCAACAAAGGTATGATTGAGCGTTTGCGGGCCGAGGGCAAACGCTCGCTAACGGATTTGGTGTTCACCACAGATATCTCAAGGCTTCACAACGTGGTCTCTGCCAGGCTGACGCAACCGGTCTAGGACGCCAGCCTCGCGCAAAACATCCCGGCGGCTTATCGCGACCTCAACAATCATTGGTTTGGCCTAACCACCCGCGCTCGGATCATTTATGCTTCAAAAACGTGGGTCAAAAATGGTGAAGTCACAAGCTACGAAGATCTCGCAGATCCCAAATGGCGGGGGCGTATTTGCACCCGCTCCGGTACGCATTTTTATATGCTCGCCCTGACCGCTGCCTATTTGAATCACCATAGCGAAGCAGACACATTAAATTGGCTCAAAGCGGTGAAAGCCAATCTGGCCCGCAAACCGCAAGGCAACGACCGGGCGCAAGTCAAAGCGATTTGGGCAGGAGAATGTGATTTTTCCCTTGGTAATACTTAATATACGGGCCAAATGCTTGCCAATTTCGAACAGCAAGACTGGGCCAACAGCGTCTCCATTGAATTTCCTGTGT
>Ga0213869_10000544_pt1 | contig 30455 bp, 27 predicted proteins | sample PICome_10_FD_160083 | JGI IMG/M metagenome (GOLD analysis project Ga0213869, IMG submission 160083) | Coastal seawater microbial communities near Pivers Island, North Carolina, United States - PICO132 | ecosystem: Environmental > Aquatic > Marine > Coastal | place: USA: North Carolina...
AAAAAAAAAAAGGACCTAATGGACCTTCTAAAGTTGAAAATAACAAAAAAAGTCCAAAAACTAAAAAAGAAGAAATAAAGCAACAAGTACAACAAGCTGAAACAAACGGTGAAGATCAGGCAAAGAAAAACATGGGTCCTCCACAAGTAAAACCAGCAAAAGCATCACCAACAAAATCATTAGAAGCAACAACAAAGGCTGAAGAAGGTAGATTAGAGGCAGAGAAGATAAGGCAAAAAGAACTAAATAACAATATAATTATCTTTCAAAATCAAATTAAAAAGGAATTAGAAGAAGAAACAGCACCATCAGATAAAAAACCAAATGCAAATACAAAACCAAATGCAACAACACTAACAGTACCATCAGATAAAAAACCAAATACAAAACCAAATACAAAACCAAATGCAATAACAACACCTGAAGCACAAAAACCAGAACTACCTAAACCACCTGGAACACCAAATACAACAACACCTGAAGCACCTGGAACACCAAATACAACAACAACAACAACAACTAAAGCACAAAACCCAGAAACACCTAAACCACCTGGAACACCAAATGCAACAACAACAACTAAAGCACCAAATACATCAACACCTAAAAGAAAACCTAAAAATAGAACTAAAAAATTACCTTGGATAATTAGAAAAGCATTTCCATCATTAAAAAAGTCATTACCTAAATATTATGAAAAACTTGCTAAATTTAAAGAAGAGAGAGAATTACTTAGAAGAAAGTAAGAAAAAACTAAAACTAAAGGAGTAAAAGAAGCAATTAGAGTTAATAAACAAAAAACTAAATTAGTTGAAACTGAAATGAAAAGTTATGTAAAAGCAACTGCAGCTAGAGATATAGGAGCTTTAAAAAAAAAAATAGAAAGTTTAAAATCTATGAATGGACCAGAATCACAACATGAAACCAAAAAAACAATCAAAAGTATTAATGAAAAAATAAAAGCACTAGAATCATTACCTTTAACCAAAGATATTCAAAAAGAAATACAAGAGTATGTTGATATTAAAAACAAATTAACTGGTAAAAATAAATCTAAACAAAAAAATCAAAATAAAAAACCACCTGGTAACATTACCAGTAATAAATTAAAAGAGTCAACAAATGCTTAATTATAATAAATAATTTATTATTAATATAAGTAATACAAATAATAATATTAAATATATTAACCAAGCATTACCTGTACATCCACAATCACTTTTTCCTTCATCACCGAAGATCTTTTTAAAACTATTCCATAATGAGTCAGAATTGATTTCTTCTTCATTAATAGAATTATCTTTAGTTGTTTCTTTATCTTCTGAATTACTATTTTGGAAACCTTCTTCAAGATTTTTCTGTTCATTGAAATCTTTTCTTTCTTTTTCTTCTCTTTCTTCTTTATCTCTAGTCTCTTTACTTCTATAAATTCTATTTGGATGTCTATATCTAATTACCTTACCAAACTGTTTATCTCTAGCAAAAGCCTTTCGTTGACCAATACCTCCAAACTCTCTTCTTAAATAAATATTTTGACCACATTTTTTATTAGCATCATCATCTATATGATACATTACATCTGGACAAAATAACTGTCTAGCATTATTAACACCATTTTGGTCTCTACCAGGAATCAAAATTCCTAATACTCCAATAGCACTAGCATCAGCGATATTAGAAGATAAATCATCAAATAAAACAACTTTTTCATAATCTTGGACTCTATAATGCTGCATTAAATCATAAATATAAGCATTTTTATTATGAGGCATTTTAAATTCTCTTTTTCTCCTTTCATGCATACATGCCGCTTTTATATTTACTTTTGTGAAATATTTTTGATCATTACCAAAGATTCTATCCATATACGCTCTAATAATTTCATAAGTACCAAAACTAGCTATACCAACTTTTTTACCAGTTGATACAATATATACAACTAAATCACGGAAATATTTCCAACATGGTATTTCACGATCTAATTCATTATCTGATCTATCCCTAATCACAGAAGGTGACATATCTTGAACATAATAAGTTGTTGTATCAATTAGTGTATCGTCAAAATCCCAGACCCAAAGGTCACAATGTTTTAATAAATAAAATGATACATCTAAATTTTTTGGTGGACTATTTGGAACGGCCATTTATAATATTTACATATTAAAAATAAATAAAAAATTTACCTAAACATAAATAAGAAGTTTACCTAAACATAAATACACATAAAATCATTTATTAATCAAATAAATTATAATTATGTAATATTTCTAATAGGAAGAAAGGTATTAAATAAACGATAGCATTGATATTCATTAATGATCCTATAAATATTAATACAAATATCAATATATTTATATTTTTCTTTAATTTTTGGTCATTATTTAATACAAAGTTACGACCTATAAGATAAATTGCGATTGGATATGCCATTATATGTCCAAAAGGACAAATATGTGAGACTGGATATGGAGAGTCTTCAACAGGGTGTAAAAATATTCCTGATAACACTAACTTTCTAGATGTTTCAAATGAATAAGTTGTTTCAAAATAGTTGAACATATAAATTACATATATAGTCTGTATAATAGATATAATAAGTTTTGTATTCATCTTTAATAAAGATCTTTATTAAAAATTAATATCAAAAAATAAAAATATTAAAAATATATAAATGCTTGATCAACACTTACTTGTTTATTTATTCCATGTTTTAGTTATTGGTCCATTATTAGTTTATACAGCAACTAGACTTACAAATACTGATAAACTATTAAAAGCTACATTAATGATATTAGGTAGTGGTGTTACAGTATATCATGCCTATAAATTCTTTATTTTATATAGACTTAACTAAATTCTTTATTTTATATAGACTTAACTAAATTCTTTATTTTATATAGACTTAACTAAATTCATTATCTTTTAAATATTTTTTAAATATTTTTTAAATATCTTTTTTTGATTCTTCTTCAAGTTCATCTTGATTATCTTCCTCATCATCATCATCTTTATCCTCTTCTTCTACACTTTCAACTTCATTTCCATCTCCTTCATCATCATTTAATACAATTAATTCAACACTATTATCAGATTCATTTTTATTATTGAATGTAAATTTAATATAATATGTACTAATTGCTCCAACTATAGGTAAAGTTAGTAATTGTAGAAACCCAATATTAAAGAATAGAAATAAGTTTAAATAATAGATTGAAAATAGAACTAAATTATTCATAGTTGAAGATACAAAATAGTTTGTTCCAGGAATAAAAGGATACTTATCTAATACTAGATGTAAGGACTCACAAAAACTTCTATTTTTAACATATTTACTAACAATATTATCAAAATCTAAACTACAATCATTTTGAAACTTTGATAATATTTGATAGTTAGGTATTGTATAATAATTATAACCTACATTACCAATTTTGATTAAAAGTATATAAATACTTAATTTTGTGAAAAAAATATTAGCATTTTGAAATAACGTTGTATAAAATAGATAGGTACCTATAAATACAACAAAATTATAATAATAAAATGAAGGTATTTTATCAAATTTGATATTTTTGAGAAACATTGACTGTGCTTCTAAATTTATTAATTCATTAATTCTCTGCATATTTAAATTTTAAATTTTAAATTATTAACCTAGTTTAGTATGATTATAAAATAATAAGAACACATTTTTTATATTCAAATAAATTAAAAATATTATTTAAAAATTAAGAAATTAAATTTACATTCTTGGGAAACCAACGAGATTGGCACCAATACCGAATCCAGCACCTTGTCTAGCAGCGCTAGCTACTGAACTGTTAGGAGCGAATAAATCGAGAACTGCGAATGTGGCAGCAGCAACAAGGGCTAAAGCAAAAGCAGCTTCTAAGTCTGGTTTTTGTTTTGGTAAAACTAAAGCAGCAAAAGCAACCATTAAACCTTCAAGTACGTATTTAACTACGCGTTTACATAATTCACGAGCATCTAACATTTTTAATATATATATAGTAGATAAAAAAATACAAAAACAAAAAAAAATTAATTTAAATATTATTTATAATAATATTTAATCATTCTAACTAATATTAAACTAGTCTTAATAATATTATTTTTATTTATATAATCATTTGGGATATATCTGGTACAATATATTTTATTGAATTGATAAGTTTATTACCATTGTAAGAACTATGTATATTCATTAGATCATCATTGGAAGTGATTCCTGATAAAACTAAAGCAGCATCACAATTTATTTTTTCAGATAATTTTACATCTGTATTTAAATTATCTCCAATTATTAAAACTTTTTCTTTTAATAAAGGAAGATTACTAACAGAATCAATATTTTTATCAATTATTTTATAATATTTGAATAAATCTAATACAAACTCTGTTTCTGGTTTACCAACAATAATTTGATCATGGTTTATTTTGAAATTATATGGATCAAAATTTTTATTTTTTTCAATATCTAAGTAAATATTGTTAAATTTCATAACTTTATCCTTTGTATTAACTTTAGTTTCTAATTCTTTTAAGAATGGAATAGGTAAATAATACTGTAAAGATTCTTTATTTTCAATATCCTGTAAATCTGGACAAGATATTATTAAAGTTGCAGTTGGATTATTCATCAACCATTTTAATGATTTATTAAAATTATTATTAACATTATCATCATTGTTAACACAACCAATAACAATATAATCTAAATTTAATGGTAAATTGTTATTATTTATCCAATATATTCTAACATTTTTATAATTTTTGAAAGATTTTTTATAATATAAATATTCAGTATCAGTACCAATAACTCCAATTTTCTGTTTAAATAGATCTTTACTTGTTTTCAAAGGCTGTTTAGAAGTTGAACCTAATATGGATTTTAACAATGTTTTTTTAACTAATTGAGAAGCTGAAACAATTGGAACATTCTCAGGTATATTTACATTCATTGATTTTAAATCTTGTCTAATTAGTCTAGGTTCTTTTCTACATTCATTGGTAATAATTACGTATTTTTTATTCATAGAATTTAACTTATCAATAACTAAATTGGAAAGTCCAATTTTTTTATTTCCATTTCGTAATACTCCATCCATATCTATCATTATTAATTCATATTTGTCTAAATCACCTGATTTAGGTTTACGAATGAGTTGATTATTATTAATATATTTACTTGATGAAGCAGGAAATAAGTAATTTATTCCTAAAGAGATAGGATTATAGTTCATAACATAATGAGAAGTTGAATAGATTAAATCCATAGTCTATTAAATTTTATTTAGACAATTATAATTATGATAAATACAAAAATAAAAATATTTTTAGATTGAAATAAGATATTATTTATGAAAAATATAGATCAAAAACAAAAATATATAATTTTATAGATAGTTTTAAAAATAATTTTAAAAAATTTAATACTTTTCTATTTTCTATTTTTTAATAATTACTATTTTAAAAAAATTAATAACTAAGAATACTAATTATTAAAATAGAATAAATAGAATATAATAAAATAGAATAGAATAGGATAGAATAGAATAAAATAGAATAGAATAGAATAAAATAGAATAGAATAGAATAGAATAGAATAGGATAGAATAGAATAGAATATAATAAAATAGAATAGAATAGAATAGAATAGAATAGAATAGAATAGAATAGAATAGAATAGAATAGAATAGAATAGGATAGAATAGAATAGAATAGAATAGAATAGAATAGAATAGAATAGAATAGAATAGAATAAAATAGAATAGAATAGAATAGAATAGAATAGAATAGAATAGAATAGAATAGAATAGAATAGAATAGAATAGAATAAAATATTGTACATTAGTATATAAACAATGATATTATCACAAGAACAATGTATTAATGATTTTGTTAGATATGAAAAAGTTACTTATTACTATGGACCTGATGGTAAAAAAGGTGGGAAAACATCTGAAATGATAGAAGGTGTACAATCTGATAAACCAGGATACATTCATTTATCAATTAATGAAAATAATGAATTTGAAGACAAACCAACCAAAGTTCCAATAGGTTATAAAAAGGTTAACAAACCAGCATTTATAAAAGATATTGCTAAAGATTTTTACTGTACCAAATCAAAAGTAGTATCAAATAAACCAGGTAATACTAGAAAGGTAACTAAAGGTTCTAAACAATCAACTAAAGATAATAAAAAAAGTAAAAAACTAAATACAAAATTAAAAGACGCTTTAGAGTTTAATAAATGGTATAACAAGTCTAGAAAATATTGGTTAACAATAAAAGATATAGAAAGTATGAAAAACAAAGGTAAATTAGTAGTATTACCAATGCATAGAAATGTTTTAGATGGTCCACAGACATATCATAAAGAAAATACTGCTTTTAAACCAGAAACTTTTTTTAAAACAGAAAAAGATACATTTGTAAGTTATGGAAATATGTCTGGAGTATTTATCAAATATGATCAGTATGATAAAGAACCAAAACCTCTTGATATTGAATATAAAAAAGATAAATGGTATCCATTATTCGACGGTTATTTACCAGATAAGGATATTCAATCAGGAAAAAAGTTATTAGGTAAAAAGAAACATTGGTCTGAATTTAAAAAAGATACTCATGTAGGATCTAGAGGTCCTATGATTTTATGGAGTGATTTAAAAAAATTACCAAAATTATATTTTAAAGATTAAGAACCTAAAAACCTAAAAAAACTAAAAAACTAAAAAACTAAAAACCTAAATTATACAGTATATTTTTTAATATTTTTTACATCAATACCTAACAAAATGAATAATTAAAATGGATCAATAAAATGAAATTATTAAATTTCAATTAATATAAAGTTAAATTTATAATTACAATTAAATTGTAAAACAATGAATACAAAAGATATTATACCATATGATTATAAAAATATATTCATTAAATTAAATTATTTCAACTCATCCTTTATAAATCTTAACTCCTACCATTATAAATATACTAATAATTTATGTATAATTTATAAATCTCCTAGTTTATTTATAGATGGTATATATATAAAATTTAATGGTATAAGAAAAAATAATATTATCTTAAATCATTTGATTGATTTAAATAATAGAAATAAAGTCAATAAAGAATTTGAAATAAGTAACTTAGATGATATGGATAACTTAGAAGAGGTTGCTAAACTAGAAGAAACTAAAAAAATTACAGATTTAAATAAGTTAAATAAGTTGAATGTCGATATCAATAGTTTTGAAAATAATAAATTTGAAAATAATAATGTAAATAATAATATTATTAATAATAATTATAAATTTGTGAATAACTTTTATAATAAAAATAAAAGCACTAATAATTATGATAATACCTATAATACAGATAATTTTTTCTTCATAAAATTAGATTTGAATTATCATTTTGATATCATACCTAAGTTAGTAGAAATGGATTTAGAAATTATAAATAAATTCGAACTAATTAAATCAAATTATACAATTAAAAAAAATTACAAAGATATTAGTTTATTAAAATGTAATTCATTTATTAAAAGAGTTGAAAATGATAGTTTTATTATAGGTAAAGTATATTTTAATTGTTCTATTGATAAAATATTAGATTACTTTAATTCTGAATTTTTTAATAAGGAATCACTAAATTTATCATTAGTTATTAATAAGATTCAAATTGTTAATAATATTGGTCAAATAAAATTAGATTTTTTAGACCTATAAATTTTTTTATATATTTTTTTTATATTTATATATTAATATGTCAACACTTAACCAAAATTCAAATAGAATAAAAAATGCTACTCCATTACGTACTACAAATGATATAATTGATACTAAAAGTAGAAGTTTACAAGAAAAATGCGATAATCAATTACCTGATTATGAAACTTTAAGAAATAATAATCTTAAAGAAATTAATCAATATTATAATGCTATCTTAGGAAAATATAAAAATAATTATAGTAGTTATTTATCAAAAATCAATAGTCCAGATAATGATGAGAGACAAAATGCTTTAACTCAATTAAAACCTGTAGTAAAATCCTACAATGAACATTTAATAAAAATTAATAAGGAAATGATTGCAAAGGTAAATCTTACTAATGATTTATTAGTAAAACAAAAAGAGGAAATTGATGAAAAACGCAGAATTGTAAAATCTAACTATCAAAAAATAGATGATTTAAAAGACCATAATAAAATGTTAAGACAAGAAAATAATTCAAGATCAAGTAATTTACATCAAAGTAAAGAATTAATTAATAATAATATCTATTACAAATATGGTGTTATTGGATTAAATTTATTAATGCTTGTTATTATTATAGCTCTATTAGTATATTTATTCAGTGTCTAGACATTAATTTAGTATCGAAACACTTTATTAGTATCTTAACATTAATTTAGTTTTTATATAAATAATTTTTTCAATAATTTAGGATATTTAATACAAAAAAATATCCGTGTATATTATTAAATATGTCAAGTAGTGAATTAACAATTGAAAAAGATTATCAACAATTATCTAATGAAATACAACAAACTATAGATAGACATAATAATACATTCAAATTAATTAAAAGTAGTCAATATTCAGATAGTAATTCTTATGAATCAGCTTTTAAAGACTACAAACTTAATAAAGAGGTAGATGATGTTGAAACTCAAAGAAAAGAAATTTGGGAAGTTTTAACTAAAAAATACAATGAAAATACTAAAATGAGAAAATACTTTTATGATGAATTAAAGAATGTTGATTTACAATTATTAAAGCAAGAAGATACTATTGAAGAATTATTAAACATAAATCAAAAACTTAAGAGCAAAAATACTACTTTATCAGCTGATTTAAAACATGGTAAATATTCCATTCAAAAAAATGATTATTATATGTTTATGTATAAAGTATTAATATTTTTACAGTTAATATCTATAGTATTACTAGTTGTATCAATATTGGGTATTGTTAATAAAAATACTAGTCTTATATTAGTATTTATACTATTCATATCCGCAATTATCTTTATGCTTTATTATATCTACATTTCTAATCTTGATAGAAACAAATTTTCATGGAATAAATATGATATTAATGATATGAGTATTCAAGAAGGTGGTTCTAAACAATGTAATACTAACCTTAGTAAACCTAAGAGAAAGACTGATAGAGAACAACTTATTGATGAAAGAGTAAAACAATTAGTTGAAGATGAAAAGAATAAATCTTCATGTACTTCATCTTAAATAATTATTTTTTTACTATTTTTTAATTACTTTTAATATATTTTATTAAACTTTATTAAACTTTATTAAACTTTATTAAACTTTATTAAACTTTATTAAACTTTATTAAACTTTATTAAACTTTATTAAACTTTATTAAACTTTATTAAACTTTAATTAATAAAATTGATAATATTTAAGTTGAAAGTTGTAATATTGCTATTGATTTATAAATATTGTAGATAAAAAAAATAACATATGTCATCAACATGTATTAAAATTTATGACGCTATTAATTGTTCTAATATAAATATTTGTTTAGAGATGGTTATTAAAAATATTAAAAAATTTAATTTATGTTATGTTAATCATTCAACTATGAATAAATTATGTGAATACTTTGGAATTTGTAATCTTAAAATACAAACTGATATTTTAGCAACAATACTTTGTATTAACAAACTATATAATAAAAATCAAAATATGTCTAGAATCAAAATTAATAATACTAATATTGAAAAACTATATAAAAACACTATAAAAACTATGAAAACACTAAATATTATTAATAAAGATAATATATTTAATCCAATTAATAAAAAAAAATTAAAGAATATTTTATGTATTATATTAACTCTTTTAAATATTAGAATTAATTGTAAAAATAATGATTCTGATACTAATTCTTTGATTATATTATATTTTAGTTTAGGTATGATCTATTTGAATAACAATAATGTATGTAATAATGTTAATAATTTAGATATTAAAAATTACAATTTATCAACAATAAGTATTCAAGATTTGAGAACTGCATGGTTATCAAATTAATTATTGTAATGAATTAACTATTTTATTTATTTTTGATTGTTCACAACTTCCATAACAGACTACCATCATTTTAGTAAAATCAAATAATGTATTACTTGTTTCTAAAATATGCGTTCTGTTTATTAATTTAATTTTTTTTAATCTAGACTCTATTGGTTCAATAGGTGTTCCAAATAAATATTGCTCACTATAATATTCAGATAGTATTTCTAGATCATCAAAATCAGTTTTGAATATATCAATAAAGTTTGTTTTATTTGAAGCTAATTCTTTCAATCCAACTAATTTAGATTTAATTAGTTTTAATTCATTAATAATAGCTTTAAAGGCTTGAGTTGTTTTATTAGGTTCTGTTTTAGTATCAATTATAAAATAACCTGCATCTTCATAATTAGAAATACTAGCACTAATACTATATGCTAAACCTAACTCTTCTCTTACTTTTACAAAAAGTCTACTACTCATATTACCTCCAAGAATATTAGAAATTAGTCTATAAATGTTGTTATTATTATCAACCATTCCATTAATTGGAAAAATTATTGATAAAAAGGTTTGTTGTAATTTTTTAGGATAATAGAGCAATTTGACTGGTTTTGGAGACATAATAGCAGGTGTAATAGTAGAGCAAGGTGAATATTTCAAATTAGGAATTATTTTAGATTTGATAAAGTATTTTTCTAATAATGATTTGTATTTTAAAGGAAAATTCCCAGTCATACTAATTAATATATTTTTTGGTTGATAATGTTGATTATAAAATTCAACAATATCCTTTCTATTAATATTATGTATTGATTTCTTGGTTCCGATAATTGACATGCTAAGTTTATGACCTTTGAATACAAAATCTTCTACTATTTCTGCCATATAATCATCTGGAGTATCGATCATTTCATTAAATTCTTGAATTACTACATTACGCTCTACTTCTAAATCTTTTTTACGATTTAGTGATCTAAATAACATTTCATAAATCATATTACAAACTAATTTTAAATTATCATCATTTGGAATGAATTTAAAATAATAAGCAGTCATATTTTTATAAGTAAATGCATTAAAGTAAATTCCTTTACTATCAAGTAAACCATTTATTTCAATATATGTAGGATACTTTTTTGTACCTTTAAATAACATATGTTCTAAAAAATGACTGATACCATTTATTTCAGGTGTTTCATCCTTACTTCCTACTTTTACATAAAAATAAAGAATCATAGATTGAAATGTTTTATTTTGGAGAGTCATAAATTTCATGCCATTTTGGTATTGATAGTAATTAGGTTCATTTAATGAATTCATTTTATAATATAAAAATAAAATAAAAATAAAATTTAGTATTAAGATGGACTTATCAAACATAAATTAAACATAAATTAAACATAAATTAAACATAAAATATAGATAAATTAAACATAAATTAAACATAAAATATAGATAAATTAAACATTAAATAAAAAGATAATACAAAATAAACAAAATTAACATGATGTTAAATAAGATTATTATGAAGTTAAATAAAATCCATATTAGTAATAAAATGGATAATTCCATTATATCAAATCAATCATTTATATCTAATGATTCTAATGATTCGAATAATTTCACGAATTCTACTATATCTAACTCTAGTGTGTATAATTCTACCATTTCTGATAATTCTACAAAAACAATGAAAGATATAGAGGAATGTTGTATTTGTTTTCATGAATTAATATCAGAAGTAGCATATTTAGAATGTAATCATAAATATCATTTTGAATGTTTAAGTAAATGGCAACAAAAAAAGCAAACACAAAATATTTTATGTCCCATTTGTAGACAAAATAGCGTAATATTATCAGTATCTGATACTAAAGATTTGAAGGATATTACCCACTTATTAGATGAAATAAAAGAATCTAAACAAATCAAAAATAAAATATTAAGGAGAAGAACATATTATGATTTAAATGATGACATTAATTCTACACTAATTTGCTGTACTATTTTATAATTAATTATTCAATAGTTTTAATTTTAATTTTTTTATATTTTATGTTTTTAATTATAATAATGGATTTTGATAAAATTAGTAATAAAATTTATTTACACTTTACCAATAAATATCCCAATACTTTTCAATCAGTAGGAATTAAAGAAAGAGAGATTAAAACTTTATTAAATATTAATCAACATAAGCTGAAAAATCCTGGATTTATAAATTACTTGATTGAAAAAATAGACAATGAAATTAAAAAAAAAATTTATGGTCCTAATAATAAAGTATTATTAAATACATCTCAATTTAAAACAGATTCACAATCTCATATAAATTATGATACATTTAAGAATACTAATTTTAATCCTTTAAATATTAGTAAAGATTCAAATAGTAAATTAATTAATGGACAAAACATTGAATCATTTCAAAATATGGTAAATAAAGGTGTTAACAAAATGGAAAAAATGCAGAATCAAGATAATACTTTAAATTGTAAAAACTCATTTGATGTAGATCACTTAAATTATCAAGATTTACTTAATAATAGTGGTGTATTAAAGACTCATTTACCTAACAATGATATTAACCCTCTACAACAAAGACAACGAGAAAAGGATAATATTGAATCTTTTAAAAATGAGAAATCATCAATGGTTTATTTAGTAATTGACAGTAAAGATAGAAATACTGAAAAAGATAAATTACCTAATGATTTTGAAATTGATTTAACAGAAAAAAATTTAAGAAGTGTAAAATCTATAGAATTAACTGACTGTATTATATTAAAAAGCGATAAAGATGTTCAATCCTCTGATAGTGGTATTCAATATCCATATTTACTATTAGAAATAGAAGGAATTAGTTCAAATATGATTGGATCTAATAATGTATTAAATAATAGTTTTGCTATCTTGAAAAACTACACTGAAGATGGTGATTATAAATATTATACTGAACTAGATGTAGATAAAAAGTTTGATGTACCAATTAGTTTATCCAAAATGAGAATTAGATTTAAAACACCAACTGGTGAATTGTTTAATTTTGGTTTTGTAAATAATAATAATTTATTTACAGTAAATTTACTTGTATTTAAGATAAAATTAGCTTAAAACCTATTTTCATTAAGATCCTTTCTAATCTGTTCTAGTTTTTGTTCATCAACAAAAGTAGCATCTTTATACCTACTAAAATATAATAATAAATCTAAAGATGTTAAAATTGGTGCTTCTAAAATAATTGTTTCTGTTGCAGACAATTTTAAACCGAAAAACGGATTGGTAATTTGTAAGTAATTATATAAACTATAATGATTCATATATTTTAAAATATTAGTATAGAATTTTCTTTTTTCAATACTAATATCTGCTTTATAAGTTTCATCACTAATCAATGCTACTTTACCCCTATTTAAATTACCTATTAAACTCATATCTATTATATATTTATTTTTATTTTTAATTATCTATTTTTTATTATAAAATTTTTTATTATAAAATTTTTTATTATAAAATTTTTTATTTTATTATTTTATTATGAATTTAATATAAATATAAATTAATAATGACAAAATCAATTATAAAAAAACCAGAAAATGAATTTGAACTTAAATTTATGAAACTAGTTAATAGTCATAGTAGTGAATATTTAGAAGTTTTTGAAAGATATTCTGAACAAAACATTGATAAAATTATAGAAGGTGCTGATAATGTTTTGATAATCCAAAAATTTGCTGTAGCTAAATTAAATATTGAAAATAATACATTAAATTCAAATCAAAAAATTAGAAATAAAGAAGAAATGGTAAAAGAAGATAAAGAAAAATTAGTTGATGATGATAATAAAGAAGCTTATAAATTACTTACTGAAGAAGAGATTTAATTTATTAATTATTATTTTATTACTTTCATTACTTTCATTATTTTTTTAAATATTATTTTAATTTTAAAATTATTTAGTATAATGTTATTAATAAGCTAATTAAATATGGAAAATATAATCATTAATATAAATTCACTATATAGAGATAAAACTTTTTATCCAAATGCTCAAAAATTTACTTACAATTTACCCAGTAATTTAAACAATATTATACATATGAGATTAACAAGTTTAGAAATACCTAATGTAGATTATGTATTAACTACAGAAAAAAATAATAAAACTTTTAAGATAATTGTAGGATTTGTTACTGAAACTATTGTTTTAGATGATGGCAATTATTCATCAGATACATTAATTAATTTAATAACTGAAAAATTTGAGGAAATAAATACAGCTAGAGGTTTTAACTTATCTGTTTCTATTAATGTAAAGAATGGTAAAATTGTGTTTAGTAATAATACGTCTTTTACATTAGACTTTAGTAGAACAGGAGATACAACTTATCCAAATTTAAATTATCATTTTGGTTTCACAAATGAAATTAATACTGGTACTACAATTACTTCTGATTCTGTAATTAATTTAATAGGTATTAATTATTTTTTTGTGAAAATTAATAATATTTCTAATATAATTGACGAAAAGGTAGGAGATGCATTTGCTAAAGTTATTGCTAATGTAGATAAATTCAATGTTCAATTCGAAGATTTTGAAAGTTTTGTAACTAAAGATAAACAATTTAGATCACCACAAAATTTTAACAAATTAGAAATAGAAATTGTTGATTATCTTGGGAAACCTTTAAATATGTATAATCATGATGTTTCTATGACTTTAGAACTAGGATATATCTATGATCTAAATTTATATAATAGTATTCATAACAAGGGTATACCTAATGGAGATGATAAACAAAAGTATTTGTATAGATATTAATATTTAAATAGAAGTATAATAAATTTTAATGTAATAATTAATAAATTATTAGATATGATATTAATTTATAAATATCGTCATTAATGATACTTTTTGCACTATAATTATTTTTGTAGATTATTTTTTTAGAATAAATCTATGAAAATGTATCTTTATTATTAATAATGAGTTAATTATTTTAATTATTGCGTTTAATTTTATGTTTTTTTTTATATTTCTAGGATATTTCAATATTAATATCTAATTATAAATTATAAAATGACTACTTCTATTGTTTTCCAACATGAATCTTTAATCATGGTCGATGGTGCTGCATCAATTGATGCTGAAGCTGCTGTTGGTCTTCCAGGCGAAAGTGCTGCCGTTGATATTGCTGTTGAAGGTTTCGCTAACTGGATTACCGGTGACTATGTTCAAGATACTACCGATATTAATGATATCAAATCAAATCTTGTAGTTAATACATCAAGATTAAAAACTGCTGGTTACTCACTTTTAACCGCTTTACCAGGTGATTCTGGTGCTGCTTTTTCATCATATGGTGATGTTATCAAAACAAAAGGTTCTGGTTTAGTTATTGATTCAAGCAAAAATGTTACATCAATGCTTAAAAATGATGGTGTTACTTCAGTTGCTTTAACTTCTGCAGCTGCTTCTTGGTTCGTTAATCTCAGAGCTTGGGCTGGTACTGACTCTAATGTCTACTCTGGTACTGCTATTAAACACGATAAATCAACTTTAGGTTCAGTACTTGTTCAAACTGCTGGTGCCGCTTTATTCCAAAAACTTGGAAGAAACGCTGCTCTTAAAAATGATATTGATATCCACGATAGAGAAAATAAATTAGCTAATGATATTTCTAACGCTCTTACTGAAGTAGCTATTAACTACACCGATTCTAAATTCTTCAAAAGATACCTTGATTCAGGAAGATACGATGACGATTCATCAAGAGATACCGGTAATGGTCCTGTCACATATGCTTTAGATAACGCTAACTTCGATTTCATGGTCCAAGTTGGTGGTACTGTATCTGACTCAGATGCTGACGATCTTACAGCTCTCGGTGTCCTTACCAGAATCCTTGGTGATAGATCAGCTGGTGAACACATGGTTAACTCTGATGCCACATACACCATGAATCTCTTCCTTAGAATGAGACAAAAAAATAACTTAGATTAAATTAATTTAGTTTTGAATTAAATTGTTTAATATTTATTAAAATTATTTAAATTTTTTTTTTTTAACATATAACATATCTTAAAATATAAAAAATAAATATCATAATAAATTATAATTTAAATGTTCATAAAATTATCTAATTCTGACTCCTATACTCGTGAATATATTGAATTAAGTTTAAATATTCTTAATTTAGAATATTTAATTATTAATTCTTTACAAGACTTTAAAAATAGTATTCAAAAATTAATTAATGAAAATAGAAATTTATGTAATCTAAATCAAATCATTATATTAAAAGATAATACAACATTATGTGAAAATATACATGATAACTTAAAAACTATTTTAAATATAACTGAACCTTCAATTATAGGATATAACACTAAAGCAATTATTAATGAACAAGTGTTTAAATCTAATGAAAGTTTGATACCAATTACAAACTCATTTTTTTCATTTAATTGCGATAATATTCAACCAAATGCTATATCTATATCAATAGATAAGATTAATCAAATTATAAGTGATAATAAAATAAATAGTATAAATTATACTGAATTATTTAATACATTACTTAAAAATATTAATTTTGAAAGAATAATGATAGATACTTGTTTTACAAGTATATTATATTACAAAGAGTTTTTTTATACCAAAGAAAATATGATTTTATCCAAAATAAAAAAATATGATACTATCAATAATCTTAATAAAATTTTTAAAGATAATAAAATAAATGATAATGATTTTCTAGATTTTATAAAAAAAAATACAGAATCTGAATGGACAGCATCACAAATAATAAAAGCTAAATACAAATTTTACCAATCTTATTTGATTATTTTGAATCAAAATGTTGATGATACTTTAGACATATTACAATCTATTCACGACAAAAAATTAAATATTTATACAAATAAAATAATTATATTAAACCCTAGCAATAATTTAAAATGTAAGTTAAATCAAATAAAAAAACTATTACCTAATGACAACTTTTTATTATTTAACTTCAACTATAGAATGTTAAAAAATATATTAAAAAATTTAGGTAATAATATTAATGTTTATATAATAAACAATATTAAAGAAATAGAATTTTTAAATCCAAATAAAAAATTTAATCATTTAAATCAAAATAATAATGTATACTGTTATTCATTCCCAAATTATTTAAATAATGCATTTAATTTAGAAGAACATTTGGTATTTAATGATGATGATGATAATGAAATTCAATTAAATAAAATATTAGAATTTAAACAAAAATTAAGTTCAATTGTATTAAAATATTTTACAAATGAAAACATAATTCATAATATTGATTATATAAAATATAATAATAAAAAATTTGAAAATATAGAAATTAAATTAAATGATACCATTCTAGATAAATTATATAATACTAAAAACTATGACTATATTTACGATATTATAAAATATGTTTTAATAAATAGAATAAATTTTGAACCTGATATTATTATGAAAACAATTGCAATTATACCCCACGTTAATTGTATGACTACAGAATCAGACATTAATGAAATAATTAAGTTAATTAATATTACTAAAATAGAAGAATTATTTAATATCGGTATTATATTTGTTAATGAAAAATTTTATAATAATACAATTGATATCTGCTTAGATTTTTGTAAAAATAATGATTTGGATAAAGATAAATTAATGTTGATTTTATATTTATTGGAAAAATCTAATTTTTTTAACAAAGAAATTGATATTACTAAAGACGTATTTATAATTAATATATTACAAACATATTTACAGGATACATATTCTAATATTAATAATCTTAATTATATTGATGCTAGTTATAATATTATTCAATTAAAACAAAGTTTATTAATATTCTTATTAACTAGGATTAATTTAATAAATAACGTTGAATTTACAAACACCATTAATGAACTTATTAGTGAGGAATTAAATTTTAATTTTAATGATCTCACTAATGAAAGCAAGGAAAATATTATAAATCAATTTGAAAACAATACAAAAGTTTTTATTAATTCAGTTATTAATTTATCTGAATGTATGATATCAACAGATGATATTGAAAACAAAAGAAACAATATATCAAAATTATTTAAAATATTAAATGAAGTGTATCAAAATAATCCAGAAAAAGTTATAGAACTTGTTAATAGTAATATTATTAATTTTGACCTGTATGGTAAAATCACTTCAGTATTTAAATATTCTTACCATGGTATTCCTAATAAAGAATTATTTGAAAACATTATGAAATTTTCTAAACTAATACTCAAATATATTTTTATTAATATATCAAAAATTAAGAATCAAAATATTAGCAATTTACTAGAAAAAGAAAATTTCTTTGACCATACTTTTGAAAATACTGATCCTAAAAAAATTTGTTTTATTTCTGATTTTCTTGGAAAGAGACACTCTGTTTTTAAGGATAGACATCAAGTTATCAAAGATTTAGCAAATAATGGATATGACATCTATGTAGTTACTTATGGTAAATTTAGTTATCAATTCTCTAGAATATTTGAAGGTATTAAAGAACAAATTATTTTAAAGAACGAATTATATGATATAATTGAAAATGTAAATAAATTACGTAGTTATAATTTTGATAAAGTAGTATTTTGTGAATTAGGTATGGACGGTTCAACCCATACATTAGCTAATTTTAGATTAGGTAGAGTACAATTTAATACTTGGGGTCATAGTGATACAAGTGGTATGGAAATGATAGATTATTATGTTAGCTCTAAACTATACGAATTACCTTATGAAGAATCACAAACTCATTATAGTGAAAAACTAATTTTACAAAACAGCTTATGTACTAGTTATGTTAATCCAACTGAATCATATGTTTTAGATAATCCACGTTCATTTTACGGATTATCCAAAAATGAATTTATTATATTATGTCCACAATCATTATTTAAGATACATCCTGATTTTGATGAATATATTTTTGAAATATTATATCAAAATCCAAATGTCAATATGGTTTTTGTTGATGCTTTAAATAAAAAATTTAGAATGTATGATAGATGGGATAATAAAATTAAAGGAAAATATAGTAATGTTTTATCAAGAGTAAAATTTACAGCATCATTAAGTCATAAAGATTTTGTTAATTTGATTAAAATATGTGATTTTATGATCGACCCATATCCATTTGGTGGTTGTAATACATCTTTTGAAGCTTTTTCATTAGATATACCTTTAGTAACTCAACCATCCAATATGATTAATGGTAGATTTACTTATGGGTTTTATCAAAAGATGGGTTTTACAGATTTAATTGCAAATTCAAAAGAAGAATACATTAATTTGTGCACTAAATTAGTAAATGATAAAGAATTTAGTCAAAATATGAGAAAAAAAATTAGTGAAAGTAAAGAAGTATTATTCAAAGATCAAGAAACTTTACACGAATGGAGAGAATTAATGAATAAAACTGATTTATAAAATTATTAAAAAATTAGCATATTATAGCTATTTTATCACTATAATTATTTTTCAATTCTAATAAAACATTATTTAGTAATTTTTTAGGACTAATAGATTCTTTATTTTTTTTAATATCATTTACAATTGTATAAAATAATTCTTTATATTCTGTTAACTTTTCAACTTTCATAATTGTTAAGATTTCTGATAAATTAAAATTGTCACTATCAATAATAAAATTAAACTTATTATCATTTATGCTAAATTTATTTAATATAATTTTATATCTAACATTGAATAATATTAAATGTGATTTGCTATCAAATTGTTTTAATAGATCAGAATTATCAATAATTTTAGGTAACAATAAGGATACAATATTATCTAAATTATCATTATTTAATTCTTCTATTTTAATAAAATCATTAATTAAATCTTCAATCCTTAATTTAACAAATTTAAATCTATTTTGTAACTTTTCATTCTTTTCATCATTCATCATTTCAATAAAGTCTTTAATATCATCATCATTATGATAAAATAATATATCCATATTTTTATAATTTGATACAAAATCTTCTAATATTTGGTAATCTATTTTTTGACCTTCTAATAAAAAATAATGAGATATAACCACTATTTTATTATCTTCAATTAATTTTTTAACATTATTTACCTCAATCATTTCTGAACCAAATAATTCAAAATCTTTTTTATATATTTTATTAATTTTACTCAAATTATTTGTAAAAATATCTTTTAATCCATACATCTTATTTGATTCATTAGTTTTAGAATTTAATTGTAATGGTAAATTGTATTCTCTCATTAAATCATTAAATTCTTGATTTAAATTATCCATTCTTAAAACATAATCAACCATTTTGTTACCATCAGCATCATAAATAAATTTATGCTGTGGCCACCAGTGCTGTAAATTAAATCTAGTTTCTACAAAATTTAAATATTTTTCAATATGTTTATTGTAATCTAATATAGTTGGGTTAGAATTATTTTTTAATATTCCTATCCAATTGCAAAAGACTTCACTTACAATTCTACTATAAGGTTCTCTAATAACGCAAAATGTTTTCATATCATTTGAATTATCTAAATTATAAATATTTGGTTGGTAACAATCTGGTACTAAATGATAATAATCGCTTTTAATTCTACTCCATTTTGGTAATAAATTTTCTTTACAAAGCTGAACATCATATCTACCCCAAAAAATACCTAAATCTTTAGCTATATCTTCAATAATTGTTCCAGCACATTTACTAATATGTACAAATTTTAAATTTTGATTAATAATTGACATATTTTTTAAACTTATTTGATTAGTTGTGTTATTATCCATAACAATATTTAAATGCTTTAAAGTGTCTGGTAAATTATTTATATTTTTATTACTAATAATTTGTATAATATCAAAAATCTTATTTTTATTTATTTCATCAGTATCATTATCAACTACTTCTTTTATGTTATTATCAACTACTTCTTCTAATTCATTATCAATATTAATAGATTCTAATAATCCTAGCAAATAATGTTTATCACTATCTAAATTATAATAGTTTAAATTACCATTTGTTTCAGTAAAATAATTACTACATTTTAAAATATTATAGTGATACAAATTACAAATATTGTTTAAATATGTTATTTTAAAGTTATTCATTAATTTCATATATAAATATGAACTTAATTTAAAGTTTTGAGACCTTGTAAATATTATTTCTATTGGGTTTTTAATATCTATTGATAATAACTTATTAATATCATCTATTGTAATCTCATTAAAAATTAGATAATATTTTAAGCAATTATTATTAGACGTTATATTATTAATTTTTTCATCAATTGATATATGTGAATCGATAATTAGTAAAGACATTATATACTTATAAATATATACATATATAATTATATATAAAATTTATTAAAAATTTTAAGAATTAAAATCTAATCTAAAATTATAAAAAATGAAGTCCAAATTAAAAGATAACAGATCTAAAAGATCATCTAAGTTAATTGGTAAGAAAATGTTAAAAAGCAATATAAAAAGTAAAAGAATTACTTCTAAAAAATCAAAACTTTTAAAAAATATTAAAGGAGGAGCAAAAAAAAAGGGAAAAGGAAAAACAGAAGAACCAAAAAAAGAAGGACCAAGTGGAGCAAGTGTAACAAATGTAGCAAGTGGAGCAAGTAAAAAAAAGAAAAAAAGTGGAGCTAATAATGGAGCTGCATCAAGTGTAACAAATGAAGTAGGAAGACCACAATATTTTGTATTGAGTACAATAAAAAAAGATAATGAAAAATATAGACCAAAATATGCTTATATCTATAATAAGAGAGACAAAGTTGAATGCAAAGGTTCAAATTTTTTACAAAACACATTTGGAAAAGGAAGAGATATAATTATAAATAGAAAGAAAAGAAAATTAGATGCTTCAATATTTTTAAGAATAAATTTTAAAGAACCTGGTAATGATGATAATCATTTCTATGTAGCTATAAATGAAAAACTTTCAAGAAACACAATTACTAAATTATGTTTAGAACCAGTAGGTGATCAAGTATGGGATGGATTAATAGATCAATTACAAATACATAATGAAGATAATTATAAACAAATATATCATATAAATGTTCCTCAACTAGTTCCAACTGCTAAAAATTTTAACCGTAATCTACGTGGTAATAAAGTAAATGGATCACCAAACAGACCAGTAGGTCAACCATCAAACGGAAATACAGAAACAATGGCAAACATGATGCGAAGAACTGAAGAAGAAAGGAAGGCTGCTTCAGCAGCAAATTTAGAGAGACAAAGACAGGAGTTTGAAAGAGCTGCTAGAGGAAATATAATGACATATAATGAAAGTGTAAAAGTTTCACCAAATGAATATCTAAAAAGTTTAATACAAACACCAGGTGTTTTAGACTCTTTAATAAATCAAGGAACTAGAATTAATAAATTTGGATTAAAAAAGGGAGAAGATGGATTTAAAGCTGTTAGTCAACAAATTATTAAGAAAGAAAATGGAACTGAGGAAAAATTATTTAATAATTTTATCACGGATTCATCAAATATTAATCCATGGAATTCTTTAAACTCTTTACTATCAACTTTAAGATCTTTTAGAGATAATCGAAAAGTAAATAAAAGATTAAAATTAGAGAACGGACAAATAAAAGAATATTTTTACACGTATGAAAATGGAAGCAAAGAAATCACATTAAATATTATTACTGAAGGATATATACCTTTTATTGATAATAGTATACAAAAAGGAGTCACAACTCATAATAATTCAAAAAATATTATTATTAAATCAGAAGCAATTATTAGTTCTTTTAAAAAAATATTGAAATCAGAATATATAAATAATATTTTAAACAATGAAGATTACATAGAAACTTATCAGTTCAAAGGATTAGATAGATTATTAAATGAAGATATGCCTGTTTTTAGTAATGATCCACAAAGATATGTTAGTGATCCTGGATTAATAAGGTATATGTTAAATTTTGTAGCCTTTGATGTAGTATTAAGATTGTTAAATTTAAATAGACCTAGATCAATAGAAATTAAATTTAAGGAAAGAAAAGGATTCCAAAATTTATATAATCAATCATCTATTTTTAGAAATATAGAATATTTAAATGATAATTTACATAATCATGTTGGGTTAATTAAAAAACCCTATATTTATAATCTTAAAAGTGAAGGATCAAATGTCCCTGATAAATATAAATTTTTATCAGGTCCTTATGATTATGAACATCTTAAAACTATACCCACAGTATATAATACAAAAACAGATACATTCATAAAAGATACAGAACTAAATAATTTGAAAGGTAATCTAACTATAAAAGTATATTGTAATATTAGACCATCATTAAAATTTAATGAGGTTAACCTTGGATTTAAATATTTTATTGCTGATATTTTAAGAAAATATGATGATGAATTAACTGAAATGTCTTTAAGACAAATTAATGACTATTTAGGATCAAGAGATGGTATGCAGTTTACATTTGATTTATCTGATATTCTAGAATTAGCAAATAAAATAAAAATTTATGATAATATATTAGTTCATAAAAAAATTAACCAAATTAAAAATTTAATGGATTATAGATTTAAAATACCAAAAGATGAAGATACAACTATTTACAATGAGTTAAATAATAAAATTAAAGAGATAAACAAATTTAAATCAAAAGTATTTGGAAAACAAAGAATAAGACATGATTTACCAATTAACTTTTATGAACCATTATTAGATTTATTAGAATATTTAAAAAATATGATAACTTTTAGTGGAAAATATAATAATAATAATACTATCAAATTTAGTAACGATCAATTAGAAGCAGGTTCTAAAGATACAATAATAAAAAAATTAAATGAACTTATTAGTCTACAAAGAGTAGATAATAATAAATCCATTTTAAAGAATAAAAAACAGGATATTACAGAAATTTTAAAAAAAATATATGAATTTCAAAGAATATTTAATAATATTAAAAATGGTATAGAAAATGATTTATTAAAAAATCCTAGTGTGGTACTTGGTGAATCACCACATATATTGTATTGTTTGGAATTATTTGAAATTCCAAGAGAAAATATAAATACATTTAATTTAGAACAAATAAAAACTAAACTAAAATCATTACGTCTTAAATACCATCCAGATAAAATAGAAGGTAAAATTACATCTATAAATAGATGTTTTAATAATTTAATAGCTTTAAAAAATGATGTTTCAGAAAAATTAAATACTAATATAGTAGGATGTTTGGTAGAATTTAATATTGAACAAGAAGATATAAATAAACTTTCTGAAGCTGGTTTAAAACAAATTAGAAATAATATTATTAAAAAAATTAACAGTGAAAGTATTCCTATAAAAATAATAGAAGATTGTTTTGATGATTTAACAATTTTTATTGAATCAAGACAAGTAGGTGTTCAAACAACTATATATCCACCTACATATGATTATTATCATTATAAAGATTATCAATTAGAATTACATAATTTAGAAGCACCAGAAGAAAATACATTATCATTGGAAACACCAGCACCAGAGGTAGGAGTACCAGTACCAGTACCAGAAGCAGATCCAGAACCAGAACCAGAACCAGAACCAGAACCAGAACCAGGAGGTTGGAACAATTGGTAATTGACACAATAGTTCTAGTCTTTTTTAGTAATATTTTTTTTTAAAATTTTTTAAATTTAAATTAATATTTATAAAATGTAAATTATAAACTAGTAAAATTAATAATATAATTTAAATATGTATATATTAACATAAAAACATTTTAAAAAAGTTAAAAAATTAAAAAAAGTCAAAAAAGTTTAAAAAAAAAGTCAAAAAGTTAAAAAAGTTAAAAAGTTAAAAAGTACTTAAAAATTACAAAAATTGTTTTTTTATCCTTTATTTATTAAATTTTGCCCAATATGAGTTCTTACAATTATGGTAACAATTCTGACCGCGCCTGCGGTCCTAGCAACTTTGATTGCAACGGGAAGTCCTCCCGCAAGGGGGGCAATGGTGGTGCTGGTAAGCACAATCGGGAAGGTGGAAACAGAAGGTCTTCAAGGAGAGGTAAGCGAGAGTGTCTCAATTGCCGATCTACTGATCACTCTGCCAGAGGCTGTCCACATTCATGTGGATGGTGTGGTAAGAGGGGTCATAAGAAGGACTTCTGCCACAAAAGGAAAAATGGTGAACCCCCATGCGAGGGATCACCATGGACCCACACCTTCCGACAGGATAACCCAGAGATGTGTGTACCTGTAGTTGAGGTGCAGAGGAAGACATATGATGCTACGGCAGATTATGATTCACTCTGTACTGGAGCAGCTGCAGTTGCACCTTTGAAGGGTTATGCTGATAAGACAAAAAAGTTTGTCACTGATAAAGCACTGGATGCTCTTAGAAAGGAGCAGCAGGAGACGCACATGCGTATATTGAAGGAACGAACTGGGGTTGATCACAGCCTTAGAGTCGGACTTAAGATGCACGTAGACGGGTGTCCTTGTTCTAACTGTCGAGTCCCTTGCGGGGCATCAGTTGAGGAACCAGAGCTGGTAGTCCGAAAGGCTAGACGTATGAACGGTAACGTTCCATACACAGTGACAACATTGTCTGGTGGAGATTTCAGAAGTTGGAAAGATATTCCTGCTACAGAAATTACTGAAGCCAATACAAACAGAAAGATCCAGGACTGTGGCAAGTTCTGCTTCTACAAGGAAGGCACTGTGGTGGTGGTCTATCTGTTTGTAAAGGATGGTACTGCTGAGAAGACTCAGATTTCTGCGATCAACAGGGATTTGACTAGAGGCCTTCCAGCAGACATGCGTGTCAACTTTCAGGTTCACAAAACCGTTACTCCTCATGGAACCCCTATGTGTCCTCCGGATGCTATTGTGGGTATCATGATGAGAGACGGTGTGATGCCTGCTGAGTTGGAAATCGCAGATCTCATCTGGGCAACAGGTGTCTTCACCTACGATGAGTGGAAGTCGTTTACAGACTTCTGTGCTGATAAGGTCGCGGTCCTGACAGACCAGCAGTCCCAGCATCAGATGGATGTAGATAGGTTCGTCAAGCTCGGACATGAACAGGTAGAGTTCCCTACACATGTGCTGTTTACAGTGCCTGATGGAATTCCCCTTGATGTATCGAAGCATGAACTTAAGCCACTGATTGAACGATCAGTCCCTGGGTGCCTTTCGGGTATTCGTCGCGGATACGATCGCATCAGTTTTGTGGATAGAACCGTCATGATGACACGACTTCCAAATCTGGATAGGAGTATTCCATGCGCCAATACTGTACAGCTTGAACGCTGGGAAAGCAGTGTTGCAGAGTGGTTTGCTAAGAACCAGAATGGTTTGGTAAGACAGATCAGACGCAAGCACAAGGAGCAGAAGGAAGCAGCAGCCGTTCGAAAGCGCGCAGCAGCATCCAAAGCCCTGCCAACTGCACAGATGACTAGGAGCAAGGGAGCTCACAGGTCTGGTGCTAGGAAGGCTAAGGGAGCTAAGGGTTTTGGCCCCCAACCCCAGTCTTCAGTTGGTGAGTGCACTGCCATATCTGTTGAACCTGTACGGACGACTAAGACTGTCGAAAATCATGTTGTATCAGATGCTGAGGTAGCGGAGTTTAAGAGGATTGTAAAGTCTGACTCCCGATCTACTGAAGAGGAAGCATTTAGGCAGCAGATTTTGGCGAAACTGAGAGATCTTCGTCAGCTAAACCGCCTTCACTGAGATAGGTTAGGTATACAGCTGTGAGGATCAACGGTTAAGTCTTGGTCACATGGATTACGGACATTTTGATAAAACAACTAAAAATTGTAAAATTCAAAACAACTAAAATTAGGCCCTTCTTAGGGCATTTTTTTTTGTAAAAAAAATAGTACATTTATTAATTTTTAATTAGAACTCTTTACTTTAAATTTTAATTTTTTGATTATTGATATTTTTGAATTGTTTTACTACATTATTAAATTATTAAAAATTATAAATATTATATTAATTTATTATAAATGGACCAATTTATCCAGGATATAAATTCTTTAATTTTTATAGCAAATGAACCAGTTGGAAAACAACCTTTAATTGAACATAATGTTATTGAAAAACAATATATAGTTTATTACTTATATAGAATCTTATGTAAATATGAAGAACTATTTTCAACAAATTTATCATATCAAAAAGTAAGAGATATTTATGATTTATTAAGAATACCAAATGAAAAAAGGAGAGGATGTTACCCTATGTCTTTAAAGATGACTAGTAATAAAAAATTACTAGATTTAATATTAACTGGTATTATAGAATTATTTAATCAATTAAATGAAAACTTAAAAATGACTATGACAAATAATAATTTTTTAAAATTTACTGATTTTTTAGGAACAAAAACATTAAAAGTTATTTTAAAAGATTTAATAGAATTACATAAATTAGTACCAAACTTGTCAGCACCTATTATTAAACCTTATTTATATAATAGAATTAATACTCCAATAACATCAACTAATAATACATCATCAACTAATTCTAATTAAATAATAATTATACAATTAAAAACTCAATATTCAATTATATGTAAATTATTGAAATTATTAAAATTATTAAAAACTAATTCATTTATGGGAATCCGTCAATTCATTTATAGTATGATAATTAAAATTATTCATAATGTCATTCATTTTTATTATTTTAAACTCATTTAAATTATCACTTAATATCATATTTTTTGATTCAATATCATTATTTTGTTTACTTAAATTTTGCTTAAAGTTATTAACTTTAGTTGATAGGTTATTAAGTTTTTTTTCTAATTTTATATTTTCATTAACAATATTACCAAAATCATTATTCATTAAAAATATTTCATCCTCCATCGAATACTTATTAAATACACATTTATCGTCTTTACTACATTGACTATCACCTTTTAAAGGTGCACCAGCATACTCGTAGATACCGTTACAATGAGCATTATTAACGTACATACTATATTGATCACCACTATCTAATGTACCATAATCAAGATTAATTTGACAATATTTATCATCATCAAATCTTTTTGCTGGTAATAATGATACTAAAGAATTATCTTTTTGTGAATTATTATATTTTGGCAAATAACATATATTATAGAAAGAACCATCATTATCAATTTCTTTTCTTTCTCCTATTAATTGACAGTTTATTTTTCCTCTACTAATTCTATCATCTTTATTTAATTTATATCTATCAAAATATTTTAGATCTCTAGTACAAGCTGATCCGGTATAAGCCATTTTATGATTAGTAGTTGGATCTTTATAAATTCCATAACATTTAGGATTACTTTTACAGACTGCTTTAATATCCTCTTCTCTAGTGTGTGTTCCAGTATATTCACATTGATTCATTAAATCAGTAGAATTATTAAATAATATTTCATTATCGTTAACTACTGGAAATAATTTTTGTCCAGTTGTAATATCTTCTCCTGCATTAATAAATCCAGCATTAATATTATTTTTATCAATTGCCTTTACTAATCCTATATCTTCTACTAAACCATCACCTTTATCTCCTATTGGTCTTTTTTGTCTTATTTCTTGATAGGCGTATTTATCTTTGTTTACTAGTTCATCTGTCCTATAAAAAACTATACCTTCATAATTATTAATATAATATAAAGATTCTCCATCAAATATTTTTGGTAAAAATTGATCATCAGTATCATCAGTATTAATATTTTTTAAAGTATCGTAAATATTTTTGAATACTTTTAATTCATTGTTAGAATCAATACCTAAGTGAGCTAACCAATGAGAACAACTTTTTCCGGCTTTAAATAACATATTAACTGGTTCTCCCTCTCTAGTAGATGGATTAGTAGGAGGTATAAATATATTATCAATATTTAATCCTAAATCTCCATTTGCTGATTCTAAATTATGAGTTACTATTATTTTATTATATTCATCTGATTCACCGCCTGTTTCCAAATTATTAATATTATTATTATCATTATTATTATTTATCTTTAAAAACTTACCTCCCTTTGTTTTAATTTTTAAATACTGATTACAATCAGTGGCACTTATTATTTCAAAATAACTATTGGTTGGACTGGCTTTACTTGATTCTAATAATTCCATTGTACCATCTAAATTATAACCTAAAAACATTGGTTCTCTATTATTTTTAAATAAATATGGTTTAAATTTAATTTGGAAATAATTATTAAAGTTTGGAACATTTACAGAATTATTAATAGATTTTGTTGATTTACCTTCCATAATAGTTAAATAAGGAACTCCCCAAATTAGTGAAATTCCATCTAAACTAGTTTGATGAATACTTATTTCAGTTCTTTGAATTTTAGATAAGAAAAATAATAGTAATCTTTCATGAAATTTTTTTTCTTCGTCATTGAATTTGTTATTGCTATAATCATATAAGTACTCTTTAGATGGAGATGATTCTTTATAATATGAAGCATCTGATGGATTCGTAAAACCTTTAATTCTTTGATGTAAACTATCATTGACTGCATCATTTATCCGTTTACCTTCATATAAAAATAATTTTTCCATTTTAAATAAATAATAAGCCCATTCAGGCATAATACTTTTTTTATTTATTTGATTTGTCCATCCTGGATTAAAACCAAATCTAGTAAATTCATCATGATTTACTATTTCATCGTTCTGTTTTAAATAAAATGACACTAACTCTCTTGCTGAATTAACATTATTTCTATCTACTACTGGAACTCTAATTGGACTACCTTGTTCTGCTAATCTTTTATCTATTTTATAAACATCAATACATCTATTATAATAAGCTTCTAAATGAGTTTTAGCATCACTTTCTAAATTACATGTAAATGTTTCATATGATTTTAATATTATCTTTCTATTTAAAATGCATAAGGTAATTATTAATACTAAAACTATTAAACCTAAACAAACTTTTTTTACTTCCATTTATAATAAAAACATAAAAAAATATCAATAAAAAATATCAATAAAAAATATCAATAAAAAATATCAATAAAAAATATCAATAAAAAATATCAATAATATTATTTATCTTTCAATATATAATTATTTAAACTAAACTAGAATTTTCTCTAAAATCATTATTAACTATTCCTTGACCACCAATATCATATTGTTTAGGGAATACTTGCATATGTGGATTATCTTTGTATATTAATTCTACTTTATTATTGCTAATCATTTTATATTGTTCTGGATTAACCTCTGGTAAATTAGTACAATAATTTATTAATTTATTACTTATTTTTATTGTTTTATCATTTTTATTATTATTATTATTATTATTATTATTATTATTATTATTATTATTATTATTAATTCCATTT
>Ga0213869_10000545_pt1 | contig 30408 bp, 23 predicted proteins | sample PICome_10_FD_160083 | JGI IMG/M metagenome (GOLD analysis project Ga0213869, IMG submission 160083) | Coastal seawater microbial communities near Pivers Island, North Carolina, United States - PICO132 | ecosystem: Environmental > Aquatic > Marine > Coastal | place: USA: North Carolina...
GTTTTTCAAACATATCACCATTCGCTTCAGAATCATAAACCCAAACATTTTCTATCCTTTTGAAATATCTATCTATTTTTCTAGATTTTGCTTCAATTTCCATCATTTCCTTTTCTTTTTCTGATAATTCACATTCATTTATACCAGGTGGCAAATTTGGACGAATTTCTAATAAAGCATAATCTCCTTCTTTTACAACTTTAAAACCCACTATCAACTCTTGTGCTAATTTTTCAACATTTTCTATAGAACAACCATGAACATCTGCTAACTTTTCTCTCAAAAATAATTCAAATTCTTCATCTTCTAATTTAGATTGTTGTTTTTTATACTTTGTTATTATACTATAATCATTTGCATCATATTTTTCATCATAATGCAGTTCCCTAACATTATTGTCTTTCTGTAAATCATCTAACGAACTATATTTTTTTGAAAGCATGCTTTTATTCGTATCAAAGAAATGTTTACGTTCTAAGAATTTTGTTGACATACTATAAGGTGTTATCAAATCTCTATTTTTAAACAATAAAAGTGAGTAAAATAATTTAGAATTATCGAAAAGAGACATATTAAAATACAACTCACTATTGTTTTTTATTTTATAAAGATCATATATTTTCTTTAATCTTTTAATATCATTTGCTTGTGTTGCATGAGTGTATGAAAAATATTTTTCAAACATTGGTAAATAAAGATGATGAACATTACTTTTTCTAGGAAAATGTGAAACGGAATAATTTGTAAAGAGAGCTTGTTTTTTAATAAAATCATCATTATAAAAATATAAATTTTTTTTAATATGTTCTTTTATTTTTGATTGAGATTTAAAAGATAACGAATCTTTATCAATCATAAAAGATGAAAAAACACGTAAATATTGTTCAAAGTTTAGACATTTATCTTGATTCTTATAGTAATGTTTAAATAATGACATAAAAGATGGTATAGATGTATTCAATAGTGAATTATAAACTGGGAAACTATAATTGTCATTTATTACATCATCTGTTGAATTAACGGTTATATGTTGAAAGGAAGAAGGATGCGGAACGTATCCAGGTAAAGTGTGTTTTACTATATCATTTTCTGATAAAGAAGGGTTTTGTACTATTTTCTTATAAAACTGGAATATAAGGAATAAATAAGGAGATTTGTACATGGATTGGTGTAAAATATTTCCAAATTTATGTTGTGTTTCATTAACATATTTTTCAGGTAAAAATATAAGAGAATGTAAATCAACTTTATCTCCTGTCATAAGAGGTTTAAATTCTCTTTTATTTTTGGTTTGATGTTGAAAATAGATAGGACTCACAAATCGTTGAGTGACATAAGGCTTATAGTTTATCACTGTTTTATCAGAAACAATAGTTGGAAATTTTAAATCATTAGAAGGTCCAGATATAATCATATCGACATCCTTTTTTACATGTATACTCTTAGCTGCTAGATTACGAGTAATATTTGGTGTAGTGCTTATTTGAAATGGCTCTAAGAATCTTTCAGAAAGCTCTTGAAACGTTTCTTGATATTGAATATTATTACCAGTATATCTGGGACCTTCCCAATAGGTGTCTAGTAACTCTTGTTCCTTTTCTAAAAAACTGGCTTCTGTCTGCGTTTCGGTGAGATTAGATACAGTTTCATCTGCATTTTCATTAAAATAAGCATCTTTTATAATAGTGGCTATAGGAATTACCCAATCTGCATTTTTGGATAATGTATACAATTGTTCATGTAATGGTTTGTATGTTATAGCGTTTTTAGTTAAATGAGAAAGTATTTGATTGTGACTATCAAAAGTTGAATATTGTTCACGTAATTCTTTAAAACGATTAATGTGGGTATACACTTTTTTCATTACCTTTTTACTACGTTTATTTTCTGGTAATTCAGAAAGAAGTTCATCTAAAAGTGTATTAAGTTGAATATCTAATGTATATTTTAGCTGGGTCATCGGTACATCACTTTCATATTCATGTTCTTCTTTATAAGGAGAAACGTCTTCTTGTTTTTCTTGATATAAAGTTTCACGATAATCCTTTTCAAAATTAATTTCTTCTGGCATTTCCATTTCAAATTCTCCAAGATCATTATATCCAGTTACAATGTCACCATAATCGCTATCATCATCTTGGTCTGATTCTGTGTCTTTATTTACTGAATAAGAAATAGGTGGGTCACAAAAACAAATACCTTTTAATGGTACATTTTTTGGTATACCTTTGTATGCAAAATCAATAAAAAATTTAGTTTCATCTGGATGAGAAATGAATTCTACCATATCTTCTTCTATTCGCAACACTTTTGCAGTAACAATCGTCTTAACGTCACTTTTGAAAGTTAATTCAACCCAAACTGATGGAAGAAGTCCATTTTGAAGTGCATATCCCCTATATTGACTTCTATTTAGGACAATTATTTGATCTACAAAATCATTTTGAAGATGACCGTTTTTTAAGGACATCGTAAAACTTTGCATAGTAACTGTATGTACGAATTCAATTGAATCATTTGGATCATAATAATTGACAAATGCTGTCATTTTATCCAAAGCTTTATTATTTGGAGCACTGATCCGTATAATATCTCCTAATTGTATTAAACCTATTAAACGGGACATAATAAATTCGTATATTGTATCTATATATTTCTTTTAGGTTAAGTATTCCTAAAAAGATAGGTTTTTTTAGGAATTTATTTATCTGTATACTTAATATATGGCTTCTATTTCTGAAAAATTTAGAAAAATTATAAACACACAATCTAAGTATGTTTGGATATCGTTTTTAGTAATTGGTTTATGTATAATATTTTATTACGTATATACAAAATATATTTCAAAAATAAACAATCCTAGTTCTGATGTAACAAACTTTACTGGAAGTGATAATTCAAAAACCCTTAGTGAAGGTGGTGTTGCTCACCAGGATGTTCAAGTGATGTTATTTACTGTTGATTGGTGCCCACATTGTAAAAATGCCAAAAGTCCATGGGATAATTTTAAGAACAAATTTCATGGTAAAGTAATGGGGACTTCTCGTATTAATTGCATAGAGTATAATATGACTGAAAAGAAATCAGGCGAAAGTGGTTTTGAATCATACATGGAAGCAAAGTCTCAAGGGGAATTGTACAAAGTACAGGGCTTCCCTACCTTAAAATTAAAAATAGGTTCACAAGTAATTGATTATGATGCTAAAATAACTGAATCTGGATTAGAAGAATTTTTAGAATCAGTTCTTTGATTGAAGTAATTTTCCGCACACTCTATACCTAAATTAAATAATCTCACTCGTTCGTCGTATGATTCAATGGATTTCATTATATCATAAATAGAACACGTGTAATATATTTGTAATTCTAATTTACAAGCAACATCATTGTTTCGTCTTATTTTGTCCACGACTTTATAAACAATAGACGTAATATAATCTAAAATTTTATATTTTGATGTATTATTATACACATTGTTCATATCATTTTTTGAAGTTATTCCAAAAATAGTTTCTGGATCAATATTATTCTCAATTGCACAGCTTAAAGGATAGTTTGCAAGTATACCTCCGTCAATATATTGTTCATTATCTTTTTCAAATGCTTCAAACAATATTGGTAAACTACACGATGCATATATAGCTTCTGTTAATTTCCAAGTCGGATGCGTCTTATATGAAATATCAATTAACGATAAATCACTAAATCTGGTTGTAAAAAAATGAATTTCTTTTTTTGTTTTTTTGTAAAAATCCAACATTGTTATATCAACACTCATATCATTTGCTAATAATAATGGAGATACTGTATTTTTAATTATATTTTCATCTAATAATCCACCTTTTTGTATAGCTTTAAAAATGGAAGAAACATCCATTTTGTATAACTCTTTCCATGGACGTTCTAAAAAGTATTTTTCTACATTTTCAAAATCAAGTTGTAAACAAAGAACAGTCGTTATGATAGTACCAATTGAAGTAGCATAAATAGTTTGAATGTCTTCCATGATTAATATTCCATTTTCTATTAAATATTTAATTGCTCCTAAATAACTGAATCCACCATTTGCTCCGCCTGATATTACTAAGTGTTCAATCATAATATTATTATATTTTTATATTTATTTCGTTTTGTTGTGTTAAATTATGTAACCTAGTAAAATATATGTCGAACTTTTTATTTGTAAACGATGATGATAATATTGGAAAAATAGATATAGATGAATTATACGAAAAAGATAAAAAGAGAAACTTAGACCAACTGTCTATTTTTAATAAAATTTTAAATCGTATTCACAAGCGTATAAATACAACTGCACGAACAAAAAGACTTGAAAAACATATTTGGTATCAAGTACCAGACTTCTTGTTTGGTCAACCATTATATGACTACCGTGATTGTATAGCTTATTTAATTAATAAACTTACGGATAATGGATTTAGTGTTCAATTTATAAATCCGAATACTTTGTTTGTTGCTTGGAATAATTGGGTACCTCAATATGTTAGATCAGAATTTAGGAAAAAAACTGGAAAACAAATGAACGAAAAAGGAGAACTTATAATTCAAGAAGAAGAAGAAGAAACATATGAAGAACCCGAAAAACAAAAAACACAATATCCATCTACAAAAGAATACCAACCAACTGGTAATTTTGTGTATAATCCAGATTATTTTGAAAAGATTCAAAAAAAATTAAATTAAAAATTGATTCATTGGTTAAATTTTAATAAATATAAATATAGCCTGTATTTATGCAAACTGAACAAATGATTAAAACATTAGGTGGGAAAACAAAGAAAAGAGCAGTAACCCGCAATCTATATGATAAAGCTAAATTATGGAAAATTTATGATGAAAGCAAGATGATTACACATACCGCAGAAGAAAATATAGTAGAACAAACTGAATTTTGTGATAAATGTAATAAATTAATGATAATTTCAGAAGAGGGATTTCCAGCGTGCCAATCGTGTGGATATTTTAACGACTATTATTTAGACTATTCTCCAGAATGGAAATATTTTGGAAATGAACAAAAAGGAAATAATAACGATACCACACGATGTGGAAACCCAATTGACCCACTCTTAGAAGAAGCATCTTATGCATGTAAAATAATATGCAGTAATAATGCATCTATAGAAATGAAAAATCTTCGTAAATGGAGTAGGTGGCAATCTATGCCTCATAAAGAAAAAATGCTCCACGAAGAGTTTTTATTGATGAGTACATTCGCTTCTAACGGTGGTATTCCCAAATTATTTATTGACGAAGCAAAAATCGTATACAAAGATTTATATGAGCAAAAATCATTCCGTGGAATGAAACGAGATGCAATGCGAGCAGCTTGTGTTTGGATTGCATGTTGGAAAAATGGACATCCAAGAACGCCTCATGAAATTGCTGATATATTTCATATAGATAAAAACAGTGCATCTTCTGGGTGTTCTATAGCAGAAGAACTATTAAAAAGCCACGAAAGAACATTAGATGAATCTGAAAAATCAAAACTTAATGCGCTTACTCCTGCTTCTTTTATTGAAAGATTCTCAAGTAAAGTAGATTTATCTAATGATCTTCAACTGTTAGCAAAATTTGTCTGTAAACAAGTACAAAAAAAGAGATTAATACCAGATAACCGACCACAAGCTGTAACTGCAGGTATTATATATTTTGTTAGTTATTATTGTAATACGGGACATTCAAAAATGGACATAAAAACAAAAATAGGGGATGAAGTAAGTGAAGTAACAATAAATAAATGTTTCAAGAAATTAAAAGAAAACATTAATGATTTATTTCCTAGTTGGGTTTTCAAAAAATACAATATAATAATTTAGGGTTCTAATATATAAAAATGAATTGTCCACAATATTATCCTGTTTCAAATTATCCTTATGTACCCGCTTATCCAACCAGGGTAAGAAACAAAACTAGTTATTATGATAATTGTCATAATTCACCTTTTTTTGGTCAACCTCCTTGTAATATAATGCCATCATACTATCATCCCCCACCTTCTTATTACCCTACTTATCATCAACACCAACCTGACCATATGCATCCTCCTCCTCCTCCTCCTCCTCCTTCTTCTAATGAAGATAACGAACAACCTCCGCATTATCACCATTCACACCTCCCGCATGTACCATACCATTCGCATATGCATTATAATCCTTATTACGATACTTGTAATACAAATCAATGTAATCATGAACATCAGGAAGAAGAAAGTCAAGAATGTGATTCAATACCAATAGATAATGCATTAGATGAAGATGAAAGTATAGTTAGTTATATTGTTCCTCAAGATTGTGACGAAAACTCTGAACTTTCTCATCATCATGAAGATACTGACGATGATAGTAATGAATGTTCAGAACAAGAAGTACGAACTAAAAATGTCTATGTTATACAAGTACCTAAAAATAAGAGCAGTAATTTTCATATTGCATAATAATGACACACTGTAATTAAGGAATATTCATAACCATACTCATTGTTCCTTTTCTAAGGTTAGGATAAGGATTTAATCCGTTCCTTAAATCCCATTCATCTAATTCTATACTATTATAAGAATGTTTTCCTTTTATGTCAAAAAATTCCACGTTAATTAGTTCTTCTGAAAAATTGTATTTTAAATTATAAATTTCTGATATTCCTTCTGTTGTGTGTTTTAGTAATTCTTTTTTTTGAGTTTTAGACACTTGTCTTTTATATCCATGGTGAAAGTAAATAATTTTTTCATCTAAAATTGGATAAAATTGTGTTCTATCTATTTGTATTTTCTCTTTAAGTGCTCTGTTATATATAGCGTTATCTTCGTATCCCCATGCCCAAAAATTTGGAAACCCGTTTATTTTTTCAAAATCTGACCCAGTTATAGAAAATATACCACCTAATGCATATGTAAACCCATAAAAATGTTTTATTACACCGTGTGTTGTTTGATAACTCATTTGGTCGGGTTCAAACGGCATTGTATCAACATCATTAAAAATTAAGGTAATATCTCTGTAATTATCTGGATATTTTGATTTAATTGCTAAAAATCCTATATTTTTCATTGCTCCCCTGTTAAATAATCTATCACAACATTGATGTACAAAATACAATTCATAATCATCTCTGTCTTTTAGCACATGATCTTTCATATGTTTTAAAAAAAACTTCTTATGAAGTTCTCTGTTCCTATAAGGAATTATAAATACTATTTTAGGAACCATATATAATAATTGAATATATATATATAATCAATTATAGGCGAAGCTAAGACAATAATATCACTCTATATGTAATTCCACATGAATCTTTGTTTTCCCATATTCCAGAGATTTTTAATACGAAACCAGATATAGTTGATGATGAGTTTGTGTCATCGTATACACGAAGCTTTCCAAATTGTAGTTGATTTGATAATGTCAATTCGCTTTTTTTTTGTATATTAGTGTTTAATTTGTAAGATGACAATATAGACTGTTCAAGATGACGGAATTTAGATATGGTTGTTTTAAAAAAATTACTATCGTAATTAACAATGTTTTTATTTCTATCGTATGACATATTAGGACATGTTAATGGTAACTGAAAATATAGTCCATTCATTGTAAACGATGGATGTGTGTAAATAATTTTTGTAAAAATACCATCAATAACATGATTGGGTTTTGAATCTAAAAAATAGAAATAACAATTGTTATAATTGTTAATTGATATTGTGAGTAAGTTGGGCATACTATAATATATATAAGTTTTGCTTTATATCTATTATACTTTTTTCATATATTTATTGCACCATGCTTCTGCTTTTTGTTTAACAGATACTTCTGAATCTATATTATTGGCTATATCTTGTATTGATTCAAGTTGCGCCTGACCAAATATAGAATTTATTTCTTCTAGTTTACTCCAATATAATATTGGAATATCAGTTTGTAAAATATTTTGAATACTTTGAAATCTAGAACAAGAACGAATACCTTGGAATATATTCTTTACATATGTTTGTGTAGTATCGTTTGTACCTTGAAATCCTCTAAATATTATATATCTATCACCTTTTGCTATATTTGCAACTGCTGGTTTGTATATAAATGTTTTATCAAAAAATGTAGAAAAAAACAGTATCATTTCTAATGATAAATGAAGAAATATATCATTGTATTTCAATAAACAATTACCATTTTTTTTTAAATTAAGAACTGTTATACACATTTGACAGAATGCATTAATAGCGTTATTATATTCTGACAATTCATAACTGGAACAATATGCAAAATCATACTTGGGTGAAAATACATGATCATTTTCAAATGCAACTAAATTTGACGTATGTATATTTTTACATAAATAATTTCTATTTTCATATGACAATTCATCAAAATGAAGAGTATTTGCTGGATAATTTGGAAAAGATATATGAAAAATTTGAAATATTTCTATCGATTCATATATACACAAATCGGTATTGTAATTTATTTCATTCAAAACTTGTAAAAATTTATTGTGTATTTCTAAGCATTTACTATAAAGTTGATAATTAGATAATATTTCGTTTACATAATGATATAGAGATGGTATATAAATAGGTATCGGTTGTTTTAGATCATAAGAACAATACGAATTCTGTAAAAATGTTTTTTGTAATTTTGGAAAGATATAATATATCATAGTAGAGCTTCTTTTTACTAATTGGTTTTTGAATATAGATTTTATGTAATATGGTTGACTGTTGTACATTATTCCTATATTTACTATTATATTTCATATATATTATTTCGTATTATAACTTAAATTATGAACTTTTTGAGCTTATTTTGTTAAACTGTTTTTTTATTTCTTCCTTTTGTTCTGGTACTGAAAGATGTGCTATTTCTTCTTTTGCCGATTTTGGTATAGTTTCATAATATGCTTGAATATTTGGATTTTCAAATTCCATTATTTTATCTGGCGATTGTGTGTCTGGTGAATAATTATCATCATCTATTGTTATTTTTTCTTGTAATCTCTTACGTCTTGTTTTATTTGTTTTCTGTGTTGAAGTTTTCACTGGTGTTTTAGTCTGTGTTTTTATTTTAATATCGTTATTGTCAACTAATTCTGTTTTATCTAATTCATCAATATTTACTTGTTGTTTTTCTAACATATCTTCTTCCTTTTTATCCGGTTCTTCGGCTTTGTTGTCGTCTTGGTCTTCCACTTCTTTATCAATTACATCAGTTGTCATATATGTTGTCATCATATTTGGTAATTTATCCAATACAGATGGACTTAATTCACGGACTTTTTGAAAAACAAAATATCTATTCAAAAATGATATGAATTTTTCATTTTTATCCATTTCATCTGCGCCATCATAATACTTTTTCTTATTTTTATTACTTTGTATTTGACGAACCATTTCATTGAAGCATTCTTGAAATAGACCTGATCCATTTGGTAAGCCTATTTTTTGAGAAGTTTTTCGGTCAATTACAACAAACCCGTACATTTCCATTAAATGTACAAAATAATCAAAATTTACCAAATATTCAATAAATTCTTTTCCTATGCTCTCTTGATAAACTGACACTGATAATCCTATACACGATTCATCTTCTTTTAATTCTTGAATACGTGAACTATATTTTTTCGTCACTTCAAATATTTTTCTGTCATTTTGCATTATTTGTATAGACTCGTTTTCTTGAATTATACTTCCATTTTCTTGTCTTTTTCGTAATTTATTAAACAGTGACATTCCGTCAAAACATGTTCCTATAAAGTATCCTTCTAATCTTGTACATTCCGCTAAATTTCTCATAAAAGAATGCAATGTTGTTTTGTTTTCAAAGAAATAGTGCAATGAAAATTGACACGAACTAATATGGAATCCCTTATGTGCAATACCATGTTGGAACACATATTTACGGTCATTCAAGTTTGTTCCATGTCCAAATATAGATTGGACTATTTCTTTATGTAAATCAACTGGAAATGCATCTCCTTTTGTACGAATATTCAATGAACTATTTCCTTCTACAAATATCGCTCGTAGCTTATTGTCATTATCGTCTTGGCGATGAGATGTTAAATAACGCATACATGCCCCGTCGTATTTATTATGAATATTATCTGCGTGAATATCTATACCTAATACAAAGTCTATTTTTTTAGTAAGAGACCATTTCTTTAGATCGCCAGCTTTTCCTACTGCATAGTCTATTAATAAAACGTTCTCTGTCTTCTCACTAACTAAATTTACAGCTCCACTTATTAATTTCTGTTTTACACCTAAATTATGAAACTTACGCATATGATGTGTCTGTTTTGAATTTTTTTCTTTTAAATTATAATAAACATCATTAGCAACATGTACTGGTTCTTCATGTCCAGTAATTATACTTTCTTTTACTGGATAATGAATAGATTCCCAATTATCATTTGCAGTTGTATAAGCATTCATTCTTTTTTTTCCTTCTCTCAGTGCTTGTGTTTTATCTTCTCTCACTCTTAATGGTTTCCACCTCCATGGTCCTGCTGATTCATTTGATTTATCATAAGCAAATTCTACAATAGTGTCATCTCTTATTATATGACCTTCTGTTGTTTTCATTTGCATTTGTTTGTTCAATGGTATATAACATAAGTATGCCTCAGAATCATACGGATTTGATGGTCTAAATAATATCGGCTTTGTTTTGTTTCCGCCCATTTGTTTATATGTTTCAGGAACTATATCATGAAGGGTATTATAAAATGTGTTACCAATATCATGATGGGGATTAAAATTCACATACAATTTAAGGGTTTTATAAGAGATTACAGTTTGAACCACTGATTCTTCACTATGGATCATATTTTTTATCAATGGTTGTCCATCATCATCTTTAACTACTTCTATCAAAAAGTCTATAGTATTCATATGAGGTGGTTTCCATTTTAATGACATATTCCATGTAAACGGATAACCATTAAGGGGATTCTGTGAGCCAGGTTGGTCTACACCAACACCTGTATTCATAGGGGTATAAATTAGACCATCTATTTCATATTCATAACCTATATCTTTGTCCTTCCAAATTTCTTTTGATGCTTCAAATATACTCATTTCATCAGATGTTAAGATAAAATTTTTTATACGAAACTGGAAATGACATGTTTGGTTCGTAGACGAATGTCTAAGAGACAATAGACTATGAAATTTATGCATTAATGATAGTCTGTTTGATTCGTCTAAATCATCCGAATTATTACTAGCAAACGGTAATGTTCTTACATTTGCGCTTCTTTCTGGTTTTTTTAAACCTCCAAAGTAATAAATATCAAAAGCTGCAAATAAAAATAACCGTTTTCCATTTTTGTCATACATCAGAAACTCTCCATCCAAAATACTGTCAAAACATGCTTCTTCATTTGTTTTACATCCAGTAAACATTACTTTTAAGTTATAAGAAATAAGATATACACTCCCTGTTTTAGAAACATACATTAAACATCTTTTACCGTCTGCTTTTTCAGTAACTGTATAATTATCTAAAATAGAAACTGTAGATGATAAGTTATCTAGATCTTTAGCTAAATGCTTCAATTTCAAGGAAACAGAATTGGGTCCTATGAAGTAAGGTTGTAATTTTATATTTTTCTTATTGTTTACAATTATTTCTTCCCACTCTTCCCCAAATGCACATGTCATATAATCTTGAATTACTTGTTTTTGTTCAATATATGATATAGGATATGGTGTTTCTTGTAGTCCACTCAATACTAGACGTATACAATGTCTTAATTCCTTCACCATATTTTCAGTAGTTAAGTTATTAGAGTGTAACGCAACCTTGTTGTTGTCAAACTCTAGTTCCACTTCATACTCTTCTACTTGATCAAATACATCTGCTTCTTGAACTGTTTCTTTTGGATATGCATTTTTATGTCCAGTTCTAGGGTTTAAATGTTTCTTATTTGTTTTTACAATACTTAAATCTATACATACGCAATAATCATCATGTACAAATCTAACACGGTTTATTGAACGAAATGTTTTAAATGATCTACGCCATTCGTAAATCATACGTCTTAAATCTTTGTCTCGGCTTGTTATCTTATGAACTTCTTCGTTCATATAAGAGACACGAAAATTAAAATCCTTAAAATCAACCATACCAAATGGGTCATTTGTTTCAGGATTAATTACACGCTTTTTTCTAGTAAATCTGACAGGATTTTGTCCGGATGAATCTTTTAATTGTTCAATATCGTTATGAATACAGTAAGATTTTATAACATCTGTACCTTCCAGTTCTGCACGAATATTATTGAAAATCCATTTACGTTGATTATTTTGTTGGGGACGTTCTTTGGCTCCTCCTTCAACTTTTTCTTCTACATCTTGTCCTTGTCCTGTTATATCATTATTTCCTTTTTCATTGTTATATACTTCTCTGTTCTCTCTTACTTGTTCATATTGATCATTGAATTTTTTAGAAGTAATACGTAAATATTGATCACCTTCTATTTTATAACATTTCCAACCGTTTTGTACGAATGTTTCTACAACATGGTTATAATCAATATTACTAATTGGTTTTGCATTTGAGCTACTTGTTCCAAATCTCACTTCTAATTCTGGATTATTTTTATTGTTGACTCTTTTTTCTTTTATTGTCTCTAAATAATGTTTGACAATTTTTTCTAATTGTGCCGACAATATACTGTTTTGTTTTGAAGTTTCACTTGACATGGTAACAGGTATTATGTATTATGGTTAGATTAAAAAAGATACTTTAAATCAATTTTATTTTTATAATAAGTATAAAAATAATTACTTCCAAACACAATGTAGCATTAATTGTTCATATAAGGTTTTCTTTAATATAGGGGTGGTGTAATCTAATTTAGTCTTCTTTGCAAAAGATTCCAAATCACATACTTTGTAATTAGACGCTGCTTTAAATGGTTTTATTTCATTTATGTGAACATATTCTTCTTTAAGTTCGTCTAATGAACGAAATTTATAATCAAAATCTATATAATAATCTTTCCGCATTTTGTATATTACTACTGTATTTACCGGATTGTGACAATTAAACATTAAATATGTGTGATTTAATTCATTTGCAATAATTATATTTGATTTATAATAATAGGTATATGCGTAAACACATTGAATTGGAGTTCTGGGAAATGTTACTAAATCTGACACTAGTCTATCTACACTTGCTTTTGTTATTTTTGATTCCAATGTGTCTTTTAAATTATTTTTATTTATATGAAACATTTGTCCTATACTGTTTTTTTCTTCAGTTTCAACGTTTTTTTTATGAGTCGCATCTATATAAACAGGTTTACCATGAAACCCACAATATATACTCCAAAATAAGTTATCTTCGTGCGTTGAAATTTTAAATAATTGCTGTACCTTTTTTAGTTTTGTATTATCTATTTTTTTTTCATGATCAATATTTAATTCTAGTTGATCTGGTTTTTCGTCTACTTCTACTTCTTCGTGTTTATCATCATCATATACTGATACAGTTGATGTTGTTAATATAGCGAGTGTTTTCTCGTTTAACTTCTTTTTATGTTCTATAGTAAACATAAATGAACTCAAATTATCCAATTGTTCCTCTAGCACTACCGTCTCTAATTTTAAACATTTATCTAACCAATACATCATATAGAAAATTACTTTGTGTTTTTATATCAGTTCACTAATTCTTTTAAATCTTCTGTCCTTTGTTCAATTTTTTGTAGAAATGCTTGTTGCTTATCTATGTACTGTAAATATTTAATAATTTCAGTTATTGCATCCGGCGGAATATTTGATGCATTAATCATTATTCCACTTTTATTTTCATTAAATTTTATATCTTTATATTTACGTAAAATAGTTGCTATATATATGTGGTGTTTATTTTCCAATGAATGTATTTTATCAACTATTTTTATATCCATAAACTATAACATGGGATTTTCTTTATATACTTTATTACTCTGCTTGCGTATTTGATGATGTACTTGGCATTATTTCTCCGATTACTTCAATACAATCGTCGTTTAGTTCAAATCTAGAACCTATAACTTTTACGTTAATGTAATTATCTTCATTTATTTTTTCATATCTCTCAGTATTTGCAAAATGATCACGCAATACAAACACTGTAATTGGTATTGTAGATCCATCATATACATCAGCATGAATACCCGCCTTTGTTTTACTCCGAACTTTACAATTTTTTAACCACATACCATCAGCTGGTAAACAAATTTTACATTCAAAGTTTACATGAAACTCAATATATTCTCCTTTGATTATACCACTTGAATATTGCTTAATTGTTACCGAATTTGGACGTACAAAACCTTCTGTTATACACTTACCTTCTATTCTAGATGCTATTGACTTTTGAAGATTATCTTGTGTCTTGTTTAAACCAATTTCATTCGGTAATAATAATATTTTTATTTCTAATAAACACCGATGATATAGCGTATCATCAGCGTTGTGAAAAGATGCTCTAGATTGGTTATTCATATTATTCATTGTATACTATGTAAGAATATATCATTATTTATACATAGTTTGTATATCAATTTTTTTGTATTTTATTTTTATGCCAAGAAAATGAATTTATTTCATCAGTTGTTTGTGAAACTAACGCTAAAGAAGAAATATTAGATAAAATAGCCTCCTCTGGATATAAAAACCAACATAACCCTGTTGTTTCTCGAATGTGTCGTAAAAGCATTTCATATGCTATACATACGTTTTTTTTACTAATTTTACTAAATACTTCTGCGTTTGGTTTAATATAACTTTGATTTAATGTATTCAATCCATATTTAATATGGTTTTGTATAATTTTATCCCAATCGTAATACCCACATTTTTGTCCAAAGCTGTTTCTTGTATAAAATATGTTCTTTATTTTAAATGAATATTCATCTTCATTTGCATTTTTTTTAGATGAAGAACTTAAAAACCCTATATATGACTCACTGCGAAGTGTTGTATTTTCAAATTCTTTCAATGTTTTTTTATAAATACATTCCTTTTTATTAAATTTCTTTAACCATTCTACTACTGTATCGTTTTCTATTTCTGTGATTGTTGAATCTTTCCATTGTCCATTTGACCAGGTTTTATATATAATAGAAGTGTCTCTAACTAATATCATCATATATTTATCGTTCTTAAACTTAATAATATTTTTTGAAAAGAATATTCTTGCTATATTCTCTATTTCTTCGTCTATTTTTCTTTCAAATTTACTTATATCAAAGTCGGATTCCTTTTGAAATAAAATCTTAGCACATATCATCTTGTTTTCGTATTGCATTCTTTCTAGTTCATGTATTATTACATAATATAAAAATATTTCATTTGTAATTCCTTGAAACATTAGGAAATTCATAGCACGAATGTATTCTATTGTTTCTTTATTTTGTTTGTTGTTACTGCTTATTATTTCAATCTTTTCTTTTATTTTCTCAAATAAACTATGAGACTGTTTATCTATTGCTTGTACAAAAGATTGAGGTGATTTAACAGAAAGTGTTTCTGATTTTCTTGGAATATCAGGATTTACAACGGATTGTTTCATTTCTTTAGGGACAGTCACTACTGCCGCATAAGGTTGAACTGGAACATGTTGCTCTCTCTCATAAAGAGAAATGTTTGTATCTGATATATTACTTGGTTGGAAAACGTATATATCATCTTTACGAATTAAATGACCTTTCTGTGATTTATGTACCATCCATTCGTTCTTATTTTCTAAAAATCGGGATAATGTGTAATATATTTCTTCAATTGGATAAGACCTTCCTATTTGAAGTTCTTTTAACAATTCTTCTAAGTTATAAAATGACCTTTCTCTATATAACTGACGTATTCTTTTTGATATCTTTTCAAAATTACTTTGCATATGATTATAACTGTATGATGATTCTTCTACTTTATCATTTTCTTTACTGCTACATGTCACTTCACATGTGTCCATATAATCACATTTACTTGTAAATGGCTTATCTCCTACTGCGTATTGTATTACTTGGTTGTTTGTAGATAGCTCTATTTCTAATGATGTATTCATGTTTTCTTCAGTAAAATTATTCTGTTCTGTATTTAATAAACAATCTACTGCTGTTTCTTTTAATAATCTTGTTATTTTTCCAACTTGAATCGCTTTTTCTTCTGCCAACCTATACATATATAAATCTGCCGTTTCATATGTAGAATCATAATATGAGCCGTGCATATATATTTCAACATTACGTTTTTTTAATTCTAAGCTACAATGACTTTTGTTTCGTACTGCTCTACCTATAATTTGTTCAATTCTACTCATATTATACCATGGGTCTAATATATGAACTTGCCGAATACATTTAAAATCTAATCCTTCACTTCCTGCTTCTGAAATCATAACTACTTTTACATGCTTTCCATCATAATTATCTTTATCCATAATAAGATCTAAATCGTAATCATTATTCGGAGAGAAAATTTTGGACCCAGTTATCATAGAATATTTTGCTATATATTTTGTTTCGTTCGGTTTTGCTGGTTTCATTGTTAATGCATCCAACACACTTGATTCATTATTCATAAAATTACCAACATGTGATGCATAACTATAACGTTTTAGTCCCATTTCTTCTAATGCTAGTGCTACTGGAAGAAGCCCACCAAATAAATATTTAGAATATATTAACACAACACCGGTTGAATTTTGAACTGCATCACAAATTGATTTTATTTTACAACTATAATCTCCTATTTTATCTGGATGAAATATTCTACCATGCTTGTTAATAACCCAGTCTTTATATTCAAAGTTATTATACGAATATGATGTTTTATTTTCATTATTTCCTTCTCCAGTATAATGAGACTGTTTATCAAATGTCATCACATTTTGAATTCCATCTTTTCCAAACAACGATGAAATATATGTATTTCCTTCTTCTCGTGGATAGCTCATGTTTAAAACACTTATAGGTGATTGAAGAATCTCAAAATTAAACTTTGTTTTTTCATTAAAATCTGTTACTTTTCTTTGAAGTTCTCCTATAATTTGTTCATACGCATATCGCTGATGCGATGTTAATGTTGAAACGAATAATTTATTTAATACATGTAGTTGTGGTGGTACTTCTATATTCATACCATTAAACTGTTTTTCAGGATATCCTAGTTCAATCATTTTATTTTCAGGTTTTGCAAATGTTTCTGGATAGATACGATACGGAAATGTATATGGGTTTTCTCCACGAACATAAGAAACATACCCTGTTAATTTACGTCTTAACAAATCTTCTCCACTTTCTTGCAATACAACATTGTTTTTAATAACTTCTTTTTTAAAATCACCGTATGTATCAAATACATCTTGTTCTTGGATATAAGCCCGCTTATCATTGATATTCATAATATTTGTAATCCATATAATTTCTTCGTGTGAATTATAAAGAGGAGTTGCTGATAAAAAGATAAACTTAGTGTTTAAACAGAATCGCACTATTTGATATAAGATTTTAGATGATATTTTACTAGTATTCTTTCTTGCTATCATATTATGCACTTCGTCTATAACAATAACACGGTTGTCGAATTTGTACCTTAGTCTTTTTATTGCTTCTGTTTTTCTTTTCTTTTCTTCATTAGTATCTTTAATATTTATTGGTTCTAAATCTATAATTTCTAAAGTATCTAAGTCATTTTCATCTTCATCCTCTCTTTGTTTTTTCAACTTGTATTGATCAGATTGACTATAATTTGCTATAGCTTCATATCCTGTAAATGTGTAATATTGTTTTATTAATGCATTAATTGAACGTTTTATTCTTTTTTTACTTTTCGTAACATCATCACCTTTTTCTTGTATTTGAGTCGGATTTATTTCTTTTAATAGCGATTCTCCAACGCATGTATTTAAATTCCATATACCATTTGCATACTCTAGTTTAGATGAGTCAAATAATTGTTTTTTAAAATTTTGCTGTACGTTCGGAGATGCTATTATTATTATTTTTTTCATTGTTTTCGACTGTTTCATATGTATACGAAATTGTTCTGTAATACCAATCGCACTACATGTCTTACCTGTTCCTAATTCATGATACAATAATGCACTATTATACGGAGTATCCATAGATATGAAATTTTTAACAAATTGTTGATGTGGTAATATTTCAAAAGAAGAATCACATTCATACTTTGATCTTTGTGGGATGTCTTCTATTTTTCCATCAAACCGATAATTTTTAAATTCTTTTTTAGATGCTATCTTAGTGTTGAAATTTGGATCATCTAAATCTGGATATAACATATTATCGTTGTTTTCTTGATTTTTATCAAATTCATTTTTTTCCATTGTGAATTTTTCTTCATTTTGATTGTTTTTATTAAAAACACTTGTTATCTTATTATTTTGATCTAACTCATATTCTTCGTCTTCATCTAATGATTTACTTTCAAATTGTTCTTCATTATTATTCATAGGTGTTTGGACCGATTCTTGTTCTTGTTCTTGTTCTTGTTCTTCTCCTTCTCCTTCTCCTTGTTCTTGTTCTTCTCCTTCTCCTTGTTCTTGTTCTTTAATTTCATCTGAACCTGTAAAAAAAGACATAACATTTCCAATTACAGATTTATCTTCTTCTGGTTCTGATATTCTTTCAGACAATTCGGAAGACTTTTTTATAAATGGTATCTCATTATCGGTGATTATATTCTCTTCAATACCGCTGGGATTTTCATTTAATATTATTTCTTCTTTGTTACGGTTCTTTTTTGTTTTATTTACTCTATTCGTTTTTCTTTCCTCTTTTATTTGTTTCTTCATTTCTACTATTGCTTCTTCAGCCTTGTCTTTTGGTAAACATGCTTCTAAATGCGGTACCCATTTCTCACCATTTCGACACCGCCTTCTAGTTGCTCTTGGCTTTTCATTGTTCATTATATTATTTACTTATATATTTTATATATTTTTTGTAGTAGAAACCATATTTGTACATTGTAAACACTCATATACATTTTTCAAAATCGTTTTTTTTTCTAAATTATATGGACGTATACAATCCATACATTCTTCATAACTTTTCCAACACAATCCACTTAGTTCTGTTTTTTGATAATTGTGTTTTTTTAAACTGTCCTCGTATGAAATATAGTTTAAATAATATTTATGCCGATAAGAATTATAATTTGAACCCGTAAAATTTTCTTCTAGAGGTATAATATTTTTTATACTCTTTAATACATTTTGAGAATATCCAGTTTCTTCAGAAAATTCTCTAACTGCACAATCATAATCGTTTTCTTGTGCATTTCGTCGTCCTTTAGGAAATCCCCACTCCGGTTCCACCCATGATTCATAATTACTTGTTTCTTCTATCAATGACTTTAAATCGTAACTTTCTTTATCTGTTTTAACACCATTTATTAATTCTACTAATTTGTCTTTTAAGTTTAAATCATTTAGTGTAGTTGAATGTGCATTTTTTATATTATAATATTTTTGAATTAGTTGTTCCTTTTCGGAATTTGTCATTTGTATTAACATATTCATTACATAATGCTTTTGGTCTAATGAATATTTACCTCTCATAAAATCAATATACCCTAAAGTGTCTTTACGCCGAATCATTAAAAATTGTATTTTACCTTCATAAATACGAAATGCTATTATACCCATACTTGTGATTGGCATTTTACATATTTTATATGAATGACCATATTTACCACAGTTATTACAGAATAAATCGTTGGTACTGGTATCCACCTTTCTATTAAAACTCATATATGTTGTTATATGTTGTACTATAATATATTTAAATTGTTTGTATCATCATGATATATGAATAAAGAATTAAATCCTACTGTATTTTTACCTTATATTTGGTTTTTTTTATATTCAGTTGCTCATTGTTATCCTGATCATCCAAATAACGTAACTAAAAGAAAATATTATGATTTCATTCAAAATTTACCTCTTTTTGTTCCTAATTCGTCGATTCAAAAAAGATTTATTAGTATTTTAGATACTTTTCCAGTAACCCCTTATTTAGACAATAAAGATTCATTCACTTATTGGGTACATTTTATTGAGAATAAATTAAACCATGAACTTGGTTTACCTGAAATGACTTATTTGCAACATTTAGATTATTATTATAATCATTATTCATATGAACCCGTTTCTATTTCAAAAAAGTGGAAAGTTCAGAAAAAATACATTGTTTGGTTTATTTTAGCAATTTGTTTCTCTATTATTATCTATTATTCTTAAGTACTTCTATTATATATGCGTATCGAATTAGTTTTTATTTTAATAACCGCTAGCGTTATGGCGAATATTTATACTGATGGAAAATATTTAACAAAATTACTGAGCTATAAAAAATATTACAAAATGGGAGGCGTAGCATTTGGGGCATTCGTTTTATATTGGATGATTAAGAAAAAACCAGAAAGAACTAGAGAAATGATTAACACGTCTCATGAATATTTAAAATATTTACCAATCGACAAAGATACTAGTAATGTTTTGTCCCCTATATTAGATTTTACTAGTAATCAAAACTTTTCTTCTGATTTAGGTACTAGTACTGCGGCTGCTGGGGGGTCATATGGAATAATGAATATGCTTATGCCAGGACAAGATTATTCTCATCAAGAAGCCAGACTCATGAAATCTGGAAAAACTGGGACAAAAAGATCAGTTAGTGAAACCAAAAAGAAATTTGTTGCGGCACAACAAAACTGGACATGTGGTGACTGTAAAGAACAATTGTCCGCTTGGTTTGAAGTTGATCATAAAGTTAGACTAGAATATGGAGGGAGTAACCATATTGATAATTTAGTCGCTTTATGTAGAGAATGTCATGGAAAAAAAACTGCCATTGAGAATTTGTAAATTTTAGACATTATCTATAAAATTATATTCATAACTCAATGTATAGGATGAATAAACAACTACAAATTATAGGCATTTATACGCTGATTATATGTTATTTTTTGTATTTAATGAGAATGATCTCCAATGATGTTAAATCGTTTAAGAGTTTTCATAATATTATATACGTAATTTTGACTATCATTCCACTGGTATTATGTGCTATTTTCTTATTTCATAGTGATTCTACTAATTACATTTGGTTATTGTCTGTATTTGGATTATGTACCGCCGTTACTTTATTAGTCTATCTAGATATTCATGAAATTTTTGAATATATATGGAGATTTATCGTTTCTGTTGTTTTTTATTTTTTAGATTTACTTCCTAAATTAGACTCTTCTTTTGGCAAAGAAGCTGCGTTTATTTTTAATGTTGTTATGAGATTTACATTATTCTTTGCTATTATTATTGCATTCACTATTGGATATAATGCATTCGGAGGATCTACTGAAGAATATGCCAGTTATTGGTTTTATTTACCATGTTTAATAACAGATGCTGTTGAATATTTAAAGAAAGATTTTCAAAACACTCCCTCTGTTATTTTTATCTTATTAGTTCTAGAATTCTTTATTTTATTTTTCTTGTTTGCTATACCTTTATTAATAAGGAAACTTAATGTATTACCAGGTGTCGAATTATTACGTGACCCTCATAGCATAAATACTTCTTTTGACATTGGACATCAATTGCTTTTTCAAAAAGTTCCTGAATTAAATATTGAAACTAACTCCTGGTATGATTGGTTCCAACGAAAAAATAGTATAGAACAACGTACTGTCAATCTAGAAAACTATGCATTGTCTTTTTGGTTCTCATCAAATGTCCCAACTGGTGATGATCATAACGTTCAATTTCCTGTATTACAAGTCGGAACTTTAGAACATATAGATGATAAAGGAGGATATCCATATATAACCATGTCTACAAAAGGAGAACTTCATATCGTTTGTACTAACACTATAAATAAAGACGATTTAGAAAAATACACTATTACTACACGCATTCCTTTTCAAAAATGGAATTATATTGTACTTAACTATCAAACTAACCGTGTTGACTTATTCATCAATGGTCATTTAGAACAATCCAAGTCTATTGCTTCTTCTCTACCGCTTAGAAAAACATCACCAACTCAAAACAAAATTAATAATATCCGTATCGGTAGTAATTTCAAAGATAATAATAATAATACTAACAGTTATCTATGTAACTTAAACTTTTTTGACCGTCCGCTTGTAAAAAGTGAAATATCGAGAACCTTTAATTTATTGAAAACACAAAATCCTCCACTAAATAATATTTAGACTTTATATAGATGAACAAGCTTGCATTTTTTGGAATTATTATCTTAATTATTGTTCTTTATTTTATGTACTTGTATTTATTTACAGGAACAACTAGTGTTTCCAAAATTTATTTAAATGGATCTAATACTGAACTTAAATTCAGTGATTTATCTAGCCCTGGATCTACTCGCTTTTCTTTTTCAAAATGGTTATATATTGAACAGCTTAAACCTGTTGGAAATAGTGAAATTCTAAATGCTGGACCATTTCAATTATTTGTCACTTCTGATGCCATTCTTAAATACTCTATAAACGGGTCATCTACTACTATTATGAGTAATTATCCTTTACAAAGATGGGTTTATGTCATTGTAAGTTTTGACAATGATGTCGTTGATACTTATATTGATGGTAAACTATTAAGATCTCAACAACTCAATATGATTCCAGAGATCGGTCAAAAAAATAATACTATATCATATGGTACTGGACTAGAAGGTTATATTTCTAAATTTGAAAGACTTCTATATCCTATGGATCCTTCTACTGCATGGAGTAAATATATGTCGGGAGCTGGAAATATTACAAGTAGCGCAAGTTATCAAGGTAAATTATCATTAACCAAAAATGGTAATAGTGTTTCTGAACTGCGTATATTTTAATTAAAATTCTAGACATAATTTATATTATAATCTAATTATGTTTAGACAAAAATCAGTAGGTGAACAAGCAAATGATACATTAAAAAATAGTGTACAAAATGTTACCTCTGCTTTAAGCAGTGTTAAAGAAAATATAAATAACACAGTTAATGATTTCTCTAGTCAAACTTCAGTTAATGCAAACAAAGACTTTTTGACTTCTAATACTATTTTAGCAAAAGTATGTTTTATAATAATTGTTTTAATTGGATTTTTTGTCATTTTTCGTGTATGCATTGTCATTCTACAATTTTTCTTTTCTCCATCAAGAAATCCATATGTTGTCTATGGTTCTTTAGAAGGAAACGAGAGAAAAATTATACCTCAAGACCCTGCTAAGGATGATTCGGCTGTTATTTTAAGATCTAACAATCAACAAGGGGGTGCCGAATTTACTTGGTCGGTATGGTTATTTTTACGAGCACCTAACCAAATTCCTGATACAGATGATGATAATTTAAGAAATATCTTTGTAAAAGGATCTAATAAATATGATATTAATACCGGCGCTAATGTTGTTAATGGACCTGGCTTGTATTTACGTCCAGTTTCTGGTGACTTAGGGACAGAATACGATTTAGTTGTTATTATGGACCACATTGGAAATTCCGACGGTAGTGATACCGCTACTGTAAAATCATTACCTATCGGTAAGTGGTTTCACGTTGCTATACGACTTGAAAATATGATGTTAGACACATATATTAACGGTACCATTGCTATTAGAACTCCTTTAGAACATGCCCCTAAACAAAACTTTTATGATGTTATTATTAATGGTAACAAAGGGTTCAATGGTAAAATATCAAATTTAAGATATTATAGTTCTGCACTAAATATATTTGAACTAAACAATATTGTTATGTGGGGACCTAATACTAATACTAGTTATGTATCTACAGACACTAGAGCTAGAGGAGGCAATTATACTTATTTATCCAGTTTATGGTATTCTAATAAATATTAATGTATTTTTTTATATATACTACATCTATGACTGACGTTTTTTTCTGTCAACAACGACAATTACGTTCTAGATTCAATAATCCAAATCCTAGATTCTCTCTATCATCTCCTTATACTGGTACTAATTTTACGCAAAGAGATTTAGATATGAGACGTAAGGCTGAAATTCTTCAATACAAAAAAAATACTTCTCAATCTAACAGTCAATTAACTAAAAAAGAACTATACGCAAAAGCTGTAAAAACTACACGTAGATTGGTTGATCCTTCTTGTAAAGCAAAAACTTCTTCTTCTGCTGCAGGAGTACCCGGTCCTATTATTGATTTATATTTAGACGATAGTATACCGTTGTACAACTTTAAATCACATTTAACAAGAACTTATGATGAAATTACTGAAGAACCAATAAATTTAATACCTCCTGTTTTAACACTCAATGGACCTTCTATTATTAATCTTACTATTGGTACCGAATGGAATGACCCTAATGCTTACTCATTCAATGGTGAACTTATACAAATAACAGGAGATCTTGTGGATCCAGAAACACCGGGCACGTATACTATTGAATACACTGCTACTGATTTAGGAGGTAATAGCTCAAGCATATTTCGCACTGTAATCGTTAATTACAGTTAACAAGTACATATTTATATTTTAAAAATAAAATAAAATATAAAACTAATCATTTTGAAAGTGTTGGGTTTATACACATTTCACGAGTTGGATAAACTTCTTCAGACATACATTTATCACTGTCACTAATCGCTATACATCCTCTTTTGTTTTCATACTCTCCTGCTAGACACCACTTCGTTTTTGTTGAACTTATATTCTTTTGTATTGTATCCTCTGGCGAATCTGGTCTGGGTTCTTTAGGCATTGTTGCCTCGTCTCCTATTAATATATTACCTGCATTCTTTACTGCACCTTCTGTCAAATCTATTCCAAGATGTGCTGCATCTGCTGTAACGTCTGTTGTTGTATTTATTAATTTACCCGACACATTCCCTATTATATCAAAAAAATTCAATGTTATTGTCCTCACGTTTTTCATTAGAACAACAAAAAATTCATGACCAAATGCTAGCAATATTGAAAAGAAAAATACTAGCACAAAAAATACTATTCTGTTATCAAAAATAGTAGGAGAAGGAGAACATGTATCTAAAGGCGTTTGTGAAGGAATAGATGAAATCGTTTTACTAGGAGATGACGATCCAATTGAACTCATTTTCGTTATAGATGACAACTTTTCTGACGTTTTTGGGATTTCTTCTAAAATATTCATTCTATATTGTATTCTATCATTTTGTTTCGTTCATATAAACCATATTTTGTATATATATAATTTAATAATGTTTCTTACATTTTCAGAAGGAGTATTTTTTTCCAGCATAGCAATTATATTTTTTTTAGTGGTTTCTATTTTTTATTATTTTAAAAGAAAAGTTGAAACTTTAGAGAAAAACAATGAAACTCTTGGAGATATTTGTAAAACAATCGTATTACAGATTGAAAACAATAAGCTCTCACACCATCATAATACCCCTAAATATCCAACACATGATGTAAATACAGGGGGATCACATCTTCAACCTACAAATTCTATTAATAATACTCAACATCAAAGCGATCATCACGATGACGATGACGATGACGATCACGATCACGACGACCATGACGATGACGATGACGATGACGATGACACTAGTGATTCTGACACTAATACAACCGAACGTCATTATGATGGAGATGAACAACATGATAATATATCTAATCACGATTCTTCTTTACAAGAAATTGTTGTTCAAAAATTAGACGAATCTATCCCCCAAGAATATTCTCATATCACTGATTTTGAAAGCTTTTCAGAACAACCATATGTTAATACCAATGATAATACCGACGAAAATGTTTCTATTATTGAAGATGATTTAGAAAATCAATCAACTAAACAGTCTATCGTATTAGATATTAAACAATATGATCGCACCAAATTACAAAAAATGACTGTTCAAATGCTAAGGACTATTATCATTCAAAATAACCTTTCTATCGAAGAATATCAATCAATGAAAAAGAAAGAACTCGTTGATGCTATTTTAATATTTATTTAGGAACATTATTTACTAATAGCATTATATATAGGTATGAATTCTTCTCCGTTACATATGGCATATCCAACAATTCTTTTGAACCAAAAACCCCATTATCAATTAAATAATAAATATAACGACTTCCCTCCTCTTATGAACGACGGAAGATCACTTACTACTACTTGGCAATCTGATACCGTAACTAACGAACATTTACAACAGAGTGCTAATATAAAATCTAATTGGGAATATAGAAGATATTTAACGCAAAATGCAAAACAGTTACAAACTGACCTTCTCTCTCAAAGTTTAAATGATGTAGGATATACTGTCCGAAATGAAACACCACATCTTAATCAAACTTTCCAATCTCCCATCATTTATAAATCTTTTCATAATCCAATCCGACACCGCTTTTCTGAAGATAGTGATTTAAAAAATACTTATTTATCCAGAGAACAATTACAAGAAAAACGGGTGGTACCTTCTGTTTCTCAGGAACAGTTATTCAGAACTCATCTACAATAATTTTAATATTTAATGTCATTAAATATTATAAGTTTTAGTATTATATATCATGACATTTAGACCAGAACACAAAAATCAACTTATTGAGGCTATAACAAATTGGTACAATAACCATTATACTTCTGGACATTATGACTCCAACAAATATGGTGGAGTAGATGATATAAATAGTTGGGACATTTCTCTAGTTCAAGATTTGTCTTATATTTTTGCGAGTAAAATATATTTTAATCACGATATCTCCAAATGGAACGTATCCTCTGTAACAAACATGCAATACATGTTTAGTGATGCTTCATATTTTAATCAAAATATATCCGGGTGGGACGTATCTTCTGTAACAGACATGGAATTCATGTTTTATAGTGCTGTATCTTTTAATCAAAATCTCTCAGGTTGGGACGTATCCTCTGTAACAAACATGAAATCCATGTTTCATTATGCTTCATCTTTTAATCAAGATATCTCCGGGTGGGACGTATCCTCTGTAACAAACATGCAATCCATGTTTTATAGTGCTTCAGATTTTAATCAAAATATCTCCGATTGGGACGTATCCTCTGTAACAAATATGCAATACATGTTTCATACTAATACATCTTTTAATCAAGATCTCTCCAGTTGGGACGTATCTTCTGTAACAGACATGGAATTCATGTTTTATAGTGCTGTATCTTTTAATCAAAATATCTCCGGGTGGGACGTATCCTCTGTAACAAACATGCACTCCATGTTTTATAATGCTGCTGCTTTTAACAATGGAAATTCTATATTAAGTTGGAACACTTCGCAGGTAACAAATATGAGAGCCATGTTTGGAAGATGTATAAGTTTTAACCAAGATATTGATTTTAGCTTTGCCAACGTAACAACTACATCAACTATGTTTGCGGAGTCCGTATTTAATAAAGATATTTCAAGTTGGTCATTACCCTGTATTGAGAATATGAGCTCTATGTTCAATAAAAACACACATTTTAATAACGGAGATATTGAAAATAACGGAGATATTGAAAATAACGAAAGTAAACCATTATCATGGAAAATTCATATGAACGACGACAATACACCTATTAATAGCGAGAAAAATATTGATATGAATAATATGTTTAATTATGCTACTAAGTTCAATCAAAATATAAATAGTTGGAACGTTCAAAATGTCACTCAAATGAGTAGCATGTTTAATAATGCTACTTCTTTTAATAACGGAGATCATGCTTTATCGTGGAATTATCTTACTAGAAACGTAACAAATATGTCCGCTATGTTTTATAATGCTACTTCTTTTAATCAAGATATAACTAAGTGGAACACTTCATCTGTCACTCTAATTAGTAATATGTTTAGGAATGCCACATCTTTTAATCAAGATATAAATACTAGCTATGTTTACGATACTTTTACTTCTACATCATATATTGCATGGGATGTTCAAAATGTAAACGATTTTAGTCGTGTATTTGAAAATGCTCAAGATTTTAATGGAAATATTGACAATTGGAATGTATCGTATGGAATATATTTTTCATTTATGTTCAATAATACTTCCGTTTTTAATCAAGATATTCCAAAAACTCAAGTTAGTATTAACACTGATACTTATTATGCATGGGATTTATCTAGTGCTAATGTTTTAGAAGGGATGTTTCAAAATACACAAAAATTTAATGGAAATATTGAAAATTGGAATGTTTCAAGTGTAACAAATATGAAAGGGATGTTTCAAAATACAAAAGAATTTAATAGAAATCTTTCTAATTGGAATGTTTCAAATGTAAAAAATTTTGAGGCTATGTTCGCACGTTCTGAAAAATTTAATAACGGAGATAATGGAAATACCGAAAATGTCCTATTAACATGGGATATGCGGAACGCTACAACCGTGAAATTAATGTTCCATTCTGCTTTCGTTTTTAATCAACCTTTAACTAATTTGAAGTTTGATAAATGTATTCAATTTGAAGATATGTTTTCAAACTCGAAAATGTTTAATCAAAATATTTCTTCGTGGACATTTTATGTAAACGATACTGGTAATCATATTGCAGTCAGTTTACAACGATCGTTTTCTTCAACTGATGGTAATATTGCATTTAATAACAACGGAGAGCCTATCACATGGAACTTCTCTAATAGTGAGAATGTATCCTATAGTCTTAACCAAACATTTAAGAATAACACAAACTTAATTGTACCAATAAACTGGAACTGTAGAAATGTCACCATTATGATTGAAACTTTTTATCATACTATCTGGAACGATGATAGTGTCAATAATTGGGATGTTACAAATGTTTCTACTTTTTCTAGTTGTTTTAGGTTTAATGATCATTTTAATCAAGATTTATCTGAGAAAAAAGTAGTAGTAAATGATGATACTGGTACATCACAATATATTGCATGGAATGTTTCTAATGTTACAACTTTTGATTATATGTTTGCGGATTGCACTCAGTTTAATGGAAATATTATGAATTGGCGTTTTAGTAATAACCCACAACGTAAATTTACTCTTCAATATATTTTTAAGGATGCCGTAAATTTCGATCAAGATATAAATACTAAAACTATTACTACTGATTACCTTGTTGATGCTACATATACATATCTAGCATGGGACCTAAAATATTGCACTCGCATTGATTATATGTTTTCACATCATAATGCATCTACTACATACAAATTCAATCAAAATATAGGTAATTGGAACTTTGATAATATGATATCTATTAATTATTTATTTTTTAATAATAAATTCGTTAGTACTAATTATGAAGATTATGGTTATGATTATGGAGATTCTATTTCTACTAAAACATTAGGTGAACCGTTTAATTATGATGCATGGGATGTAAGTGGTGTTACCGAAATGAAAGGTGTATTTCAACTATCTACATTTAATAGTAGTTCTATTACTAATTGGGATACAAGTTCAGTTACTAAATTAACTGATATGTTCTATAATAACGAAGTTTTCAATCAAGATATTACTACGTGGAACGTATCTAATTTATCTCCGCTTCGTGGAATAGCACAGATGTTTAGAGGTGCATTAGCATTTTCATATGATATTCGGGGATGGGATGTACCTACTGTTGATCAAAGAAATTTTTATGAATATTTATTTTATGCAGATAATAATACACCACCAATAAAACAAACTACTATGTATATCGCTCCACCTTCGCCATTGAACAATCATTTTTTCTTTATACAAGATCATACTGATATTTCTTTGAATAAATGGTTGATACGAACAGACAATACTAGTAATGGTTTTGTACCAGTCAAAGACGAAAAAATAACTACAACTTATGGAACAAAAAAAATTACTTATGGTGTTTATTTACAAGAAGGACAATATGATGCTTCTATTAATATGACTACACAAGACATTAGTTATGTAAATATATATGATGTTGATAATTATGGTGATATTACTATTTCTCTTTCTTATTATTCAGAAACCACAAAAATCACTCAATCTGAGTATACTATACCTTTCAAAATAGAAGATCCTAACAAGAATTATAACTTTACAACTGACATTTCTATGAATGCTAATTATGAACTTGAACTTGCGTTTAACGTAAGTGGAGAGATGTTTATTAATAGTCTTAATTTTAAACGTCAAGATACTCCTCCGATTATTGATTTAGAAGGGACATATACGATTATATTAGAAAGAGGGACATCTTATACTGACCCACCAATCACTGTTACAGATAACGGAACTATCACAGATATAACAGATGTATCTAATATTAACATTTATACAGAAGGTACTTACACTATAACTTATCAAGCAACTGATGATGCTGGTAATACATCAACTGCTACTCGTACTGTAATCGTACAAGACACGACATCACCCGCTATT